>Ga0310695_10001905_pt1 | contig 46471 bp, 42 predicted proteins | sample RumenRJG_04DNA_FD_203882 | JGI IMG/M metagenome (GOLD analysis project Ga0310695, IMG submission 203882) | Bovine rumen microbial communities from Lethbridge, Alberta, Canada - RJG_04 (v2) (version 2) | ecosystem: Host-associated > Mammals > Digestive system > Stomach > Rumen | place: Canada... | reverse complement strand
GAGAAACACCTCCCCCGTCTTCTCCGCCAGGTGCGCCACCTCGGAGAAGTTCCGGCTCGCCAGCGAAATCGGGACGATGTTTCGGCTGTTGATCATCATGGTTCGTTCCTCCGCCGCCACAACCTAGCAGAACTCTCGCTATAATTCAAGCGAAAATATTCTGCAATCTAGCACGCTCTGTTTGAAGCCTGTCCCCATCGAGTTCACTTTGCAACCTGTTCGCGGTTTCATTCGGCGATTCGGCGAAGCGTTTCATCATCTCGTCTCTTCGGTCGTCATGACATGATGAGATGATATGATAAGATCAGGCGGAAGTCAAGCGCGCCGGCTCCGCGAACGCGAGGAGGGGAAGGGGGAGGAGGATGGCGAGGCGTTTCATTGCGGGCGGGGGCGGGGGTTGGGCGGCGTTGCACGGCGTGGCGGGGTGCCGCCGCGCCGGCTGCGGCCGGGTGTCGCGGCTTCGCCGCTCGCGGGCAAGAGGGTTCACGGGGCGGGCTCCTTCGCGCCGTCAGCGGATTCCGCGTGGGGGGCGGGCGCGGCGGGGTGCGGGTTTTCATTGCGGCGGAAATCGCGTTCGAGTTTCCAACGAATGAGCGGTTCGAGGCGACGGAAGGGGAAGGAGTTCTTCGACGTCCACTTGGTGAGAAAGATGTAGAGCCAGCCTTCTTCGCCGCTGCCGCCGCCCCACTTCGGATCGGCCGTCCACTCGCCGAATTTCGCGAGCAATTTGCGTTGGACGGCGGCTTCGCCGTCGAACCAACAGGCCAGGAAGAGCCCGTCGCGGAAGTCTTCGGGGACGATGTCGAGCAATTCGACGATTCGCCGTCCGGATTCCGGCAAGGCGGCGAGTCCCGCCAGAAGGAGCTGGCGCCGGGCGAGGATGTCGAATCGGCCCCAGTCGCGGTCCGGCAGATCGAGCGCGGCGGCCAGTTCGCCGGCGACGAGCGCGCCTTTCTCCGCGAGGAGCCGCGCGAAATGGAGGCCGAGTTCGAACCGGATGATGGTGCCGCCCGCGGTGCGTGGACGGAGGGCGTCGTCCAGGAACAGCCGCAGGAGCGCGGCCGCTTCGTCGTCCGCTGTCCCGCGGAACGCCCATCCCAGACCGAGGCAATCGGGTTCTTCGAAATCGGAGAATTCGAGAACGTGGGTTCCCTCTTCGCGTCGGAGGACGAGGCGCGGGCCGTTTCGCTTCGCGACGGCGCGGGCCGTTGCCATCGCCGCGTGGCAGGCGGCGGGTGAGAGCGGGGCAATGGCGGCTTTTTGTTTCATTGCGGGCGGGGCGGGGTCAAGGCTGAATGATGAATGATGAATGCGGCGTGGCGGGGTGTGGGAAGGCCGGGTGTCGCGGCTTCGCCGCTCGCGGGCAAGAGGGTTCACGGGGCGGGCTCCTTCGCGCCCTCAGCGGATTCCGCGTGGGGAGTGGGGGTTGCGGTCACGGCGGTCTCTGCGTGAGATTTTGGCTTGTTCTCTTTATGCGCGAGATCGTCGTTGTAGATGTCGATGCCAAAAAAGCCGAGGACGAAATCGAGCAGTTCGCCGGGATTGAAGCCGAGGCGCACGCCGCCGAGAAGTCCCGCCGAGACTTCGATCTGAGTCCAACGGGCGGGATTCGGGTCGCGGTCGGGTGGCGGATTCCAGAACGGAATCCATCCGGGAGGTCCGCGGTCGGGATAGAGGTTCTTTCCGCGAAAACGGCTGTCCCCGTCGAGATCGATGTGGCTCTTTCCCCAAGCGAGCAGGCTGTAGTCTCCGGCAAAATGGCCTCCGGCGTCCCAAACGAGCGCACCGGTCCGGCCGAGTTCTCCGACTTTGCCCGCTTCGATGCCGTAGAGGTCGAAGTTCGCTCCGAGACCCGCGTGGAGCGGTCCGATGCGCGCGGTCGCACCGAGGCCGACGCCGACCGTCGCGGTAAAGACGTCCGCCATGTCCGCACCGCGATCCTTCCAGTAGGGCGAAGCGCACCCCGTGGCGAAGGCAAGGAGGAGGAGAATCAAGAGGGGCGTGCGTTTCATTTTCGTGGCGGGGTCGGACGATCGAACGGGAGAAACCGTTGCCGACCGTCCGCGTCAAGCGCGGCCCGGTCGGCGAGGCATTCGAGGAATGGCCTCCGTTCGGATTCCGGCAGGTCCTTCGCGGCGTCCCACGCGGCTTCGCGGAACGCGCGTCCGACTCGCTCGGCGGCGGTTCGCAACGATTCCTGCGCGGCGTTGTTTTCGCGATTTTTCCGGAGTTTTTCCCGGTGTGCATGCTGCATTGCGGGATCGGGCGAGCCGTACAGCGAATTCCGTGTCTCCGTTTTCGGGACGTAGTCCGGCACGATTCCCGACCTGATCCGCCGGAGCACGTCGGCCAGCAGTCCAGCCAGTTCCGCGGGCGACTCGCCGCCAAACCATTCCACCGCCTCGAGGGCAAGGATCATCCGCGTCCGTTCCGCGTTGCCGAACCGGTTCAGTTGGGTCGAAACCGGCAGGTCCGCAAGCTGTCGCAACAGGAATCGGGCGACTTCGGGGCCGGGCGCGCGGGCGTGGATGTTCGTGACCGCGACATAGTAGTCGACGAAGGACGTTTCCCAAAGTCGCCCCGCCTCGTCGAAGACATCCCGGAGGAGACTCGGCGCCCAGGCGTCGTCTTCGGCGGTCTCGTCCGCTTCGCCGCTCAAGAATCCGAAATCCAGTTCCAGATGCGAGAACTGGTTGGTGTCGGCTTCGAGAACGGATTCGGCCAGAACGGCGCGAACGAGCCCCGAGCCGGGAAAGCCGTCCGTGCAGAACGGAAGCCATTTCCGTTCCGGAGAAACGTCGGAGTCAAGCAGAAAAACCAGCCATTTCCAATCTTCAGCCGCTCGGGCAAAGCACAGCCATTCCTCGTTTCGCCACTCCGGAACGGAACGGGCGAATTCCGTCCGGTTCGTTTCCGGCCAAGCGGCGACGATCGCCTTCAAGGCGAAGTAGTCCAGATCGCCGTTCGTCCGTTCCGTCCTGGCGCGCCGCGCCGATTCGGCCGCCCTTTCGATCGCGCCGTCCCGGAGTTTCCAGCCGGCTGACTCGGCCCGGCGGAGGAATTCGCACCGCAGGTCCGCTTCCGTGCGGCGTTTTTCGTCGACCGCGATTCCAAACGCCCAGGCGACCTTCAGCCGTTGTTCGGGCGAATCTTCCTCCGCTCCGGCGTCGGCCGCCGCCCCGCCGGAGAGCCGTCCGGGGTGCTCCGGCTTCGCGTCCAGCCGGAACAACGGACGAAGCCGCGGAAACGCGCCCGACGGACCGATCCGGTTTTCCAGCTTGTCAAGATGCCGGCTCGCGTCGAACACGGCGAACGCCCGACGTCCCGGCAGCGTCCAAAGGAACGAACCGGAGGGCCAGCCCATTCGTGCGCAGTCGCCCAGAAACGACTTGAGGCTTCCGTCGAAATCGGAAGAATCGGAAAACGGATCGGAAGACCCCGTGAACGCCGGAAAGACTTCTTTCGACCACGAATCGTCGTCGGAAACGGACTCCACCGGTTCGTCTTGCGGGGACATCAAAGCGTCGAGTCCGGCATAGAGCGCGAAAGACCATCCCGCGTGGCGCGGGTCGTCCCGATGGAACAGAGCCACGCCATCGCCGGAAACGGAACAATCCAGTTCCAACGTCTCGGAGAACGCTTCAAGGACGGACTCCAGCGGGCAAGCCACCATTCGAATCGTTGCACCGGGCGAATCGGGATCCTCATGAGGCCCACACGGATAGCCGTTGAGCTCGAGCGCGATTCGGACGCCCTTTTTCGCGGGATCGGATTCGTCCAGATCCCATTCCGCGGCCAGTTCGTTCAGCTTCGCGACCTGATCGGCGAGGGACTCGCCCTCGCGGTCGAACGCGAGGGACGGAACGACGATCGTCCGGAGTTTCCGCAAGACCGCCGCCTCTCCGCCGCCGGCGGGCGCCGCGCCCGCACCGGAATCCTCGCCCCGCGCCGCGAGGAGCGACGCGAGCGCGAAGAGCGGAATGAAGAGGGCGCGGTGTTTCATCGCGGGCGGGAGCGGGAAGGGCGTTTCGCGGCGGAGATCAGAGGGCGGCGGCCATGTAGAGCGGGAGGCATTTCAGGCCGGCGGTTTCGCGGACGTCGCCTTCGTGAAAGAGGAACGGTTCGGCCAGCCAATCGGAGAACTTCGCGCGGAACTTGTCCAGCGACGCGTGCCGGACGCGTTTGCCGCTCTTCACTTCGACGGGGCTCACGTTGTTCTTGCGCGCCAGCTTCGACTTGGCGACGAGGAAGTCGATCTCGATCCGCTCCTTGCGGTCGGACGGGTCGTTGCGCGAGTAGAAGTAGAGCTTGCGGCCCGACGCCGCGAGCAGCTGCGCGACCGCGTTCTCCGTGACCATCCCCTCGTTGACCGAGAGGTCGCCCGCGAGGAGCCGCCGGTGGATCTGCTCCGAGGCCAGCTCGCTCTCGTCGAACGCGTGGCTCACGAGCAGCCCCGTGTCGCCCAGGTAGCACTTGAACGTGGCGTGGTCCGCGCTGAGCGCGAGCCCGAGGTTCGGCTCGGTCGCGTTGTAGCAGAAGTTGCACGCCCCGGAGTCCTTGAGCCAGAACGCGGGCTCCTCGTATTCGCGCATCCGGGCGTTCTCCCCGAGGTCGGCGAGGTTGTAGCGCTTCTCGTGGCGTGAGAGCTGCGCGGGGATGGCGTCCCACATCGCCTGCACCTTCGGCGCCTGCGATCCGGCGTGCTTCGCGATGTCCGCGCGGTAGAGGGCGAGGATGTCGCGCTTGGTCCGGTCGACGGCCGCGAGGTCGCGCGTCGAGACCCATTTCGCGACGGCCTGCGGCATCCCCCCGACGACCGTCCACGCGCGGAAGAGGTCCATCGCCCGCCGGTGCAGCGGCCCGAGCGATTCGCGCCGCGCGAACGCCTCGCGGATTTCGTCCATCAGCCCGTCCGCGCCCTCGGCCCGGAGGAACTCCCCGAAGTCCATCGGATACATGTTCACGTGGCGCTCCTCGGACGGCACGAGGATGCCTTCCACGTTCCGTCGGATCGAAAGGAGCGAGCCAGTCTCGACATAGTGGTAGCGGCCGTCCGCCACCAGCGGCTTGATCGCCTCGCGGGCCCGCGGGAACGCCTGGACCTCGTCAAAGACGAGCAGGCCGCCCCGCGGCAGGGGCGCGATCCCCAGCACGAGGAACAGCCGCCGGAAGAACTCGTCCGGCCGCGCCAGATACTCCTCGAACGTCTCCTTGACGTCGCTCCCGGCGTACTTGAAGTTGATGACGGCGTAGCCGGGGAACTCCGCCTTGGCGAACTGCTCGACGATGAAGCTCTTGCCGACGCGGCGGGCGCCGTCGATCAAGAGCGCGCACTCGGCCTTGTCGCGTTCCTTCCACTGCCGCAGGGTTTCGGTGATTTTCCGGCGAAAAACCATGTCTGATCCTCCGTTTCGGCGCAGAGACTATCACCCTTTTGACGATTTTTCAACCACAAAATCGCACGGTTTTGACGCTTTAAATTCGTTCGGTTCTCACGTCTTGACGATTGCGCGCGCCCTTGAAACGGAGGGTTGGGCGGCCTTGCACGGCGTGGCGGGGTGCCGCCATGCCGGCCGCGGCCGGGCGTCGCGGCTTCGCCGCTCGCGGGCAAGAGGGTTCACGGGGCGGGCTCCTTCGCGCCATCCTCCGCGGATTCCGCGTGGATGGCGGGCGCGGCGGGCTCTGCGCTCTCTGCGGGCTCTGCGTGGGGATCGAAGACGAGGATCCCGAACGCGCTTTCGTCGGAGAACGGGCGCTTGGAGTTGCCCGTCCAGTAGAGCGCGTGGTCGCGCCGGCCGCCGCCGTCATCGTCCTGCACGCCGATGTTGAAGCCGATACGGTCGGGCCTGCTCGTCCGGCCCATTGCGGCCCAGGGAATCAAGAACAGGTAGTCCATCTTCTCCCCGCGCCGAATGACGGAACCTCCCCACAACTTGTTCGTCGCGGAGCCGAACCCGTCCGGCTTCCGCGTGGCGCCGTTCCAGCCGGAATACGAGTTCGGATAGCCAGAAAAGTCGCTGTTCGCGGCACCGTTGGCAACGAGGGTGAACTCGCCGCCGTGCTTGAGGTGGACACCACCGTCCGCGCGGCTGTCGGGAAGTCGCGCGCATTCGCCGTCAATGAAAATCTCGACCGCGTCGTCATCCCACGCGGCGCACGAGACGGCGCCCGTCGGACAGGTATCGGTGCAAACGTCGTCGTCGCGGACAAGGACGAGAATGTAGAGCATGTCGTCGTCGTAAAACGCCATGAAATGGTAAGAGAGGTCCTCGTCTCCGTCCGGGGCCCGCGTCCCGGCGTCGACGACGCCGTTCGTGACGGAAACGAAAACTTCCTGCCCCGATCCGCCGAACAACGCGTTGATTGCGTCGCGCCGCGCGTGGACGACCGGCGCGATCGTGACGGGGTCTTCGGCCCGCGCCGCCGCGGCGGCGAGGGCAAGGAGGGGGACGAGGAGGGCGAGGCGTTTCATCGGGGTTGAAGGGGTTGAAAGGGTTGAAAGTGTAAAGTGCAAAGGGGGAACCCGCGTGGCGGTGGCGTCAGGCGAGCGTCGCGACAAAGTCGCGGAAGCGTTCGATACGCGCGGCGTTTTCGCGGTGGAAGAGCAGGTGCTCGACGTCGCGGCGCTTGAGCGCGAGGTCGGTCGAGTCCGCCTTCGCCGCGAGCGCGGTCTTGAGCGAGGCCGCGTCGCGGATTTCCGGATGGCGGCGCGCGAGGAACGCGTAGTCGGGCGGCGTGCGCTGGAGCAGGAACATCGCGTCGTAGAAGTCGCGCCCCTTCCCGCGGGAGAGGAGCGCGGAGAGCTTCATCGCGCAAAGGACGGGCTCCGGCGGGACGGGGACCGGGAAGAAGAAGCCGCACCGGCGGATCGTGGCGTTGCGCCGTTCGTAGACAGCGCCCTGGTCCTGCGCCTCGATCTTCATCAGGAAGCGCTCTTCGCGGAAGGCCGAGAGCCCGAGGTCGCGCAGGAGTCCCGGAAAGACAATGCTCCGGCGGAACGCGGAGAGGCGCGGGCTTTCGCGGTCGCGGGCGGCTGCGGGGAGGCCGTTGTTCGCGAGATGCGCGACGAGCGCATCCGTGAACGCGCGGAACGAGTCCGCATCCATCCCCTTGCAGTCGAAGTCCAGGTCTTCCGAGAAGCGGTCGACGTCCATCGTCAGGCGCAGGCACGTGCCGCCGATGAACGTCAGATGGCGCGCCCACGGGCTCCGCGCGATCCAGTCGAGCGCCAGGCACTCGACGTATTCCTTGAGGACGTGCCGCGAAAAGGCCGGCGCGCGGAGTCCGGGCGGAAAGAATCCGCGGATGGAGTCGAGGGGGATCATGGCGAGACAAGCTCCTTCAGAAGGGCGATGCGGGCGGAGAGGGCGTGCGAGCGGAACCGGGCGGCGGTGCGCTCAAGCGAGCCGTCGGCGAAGAGACCGGCGAGGACGTCCTCGTCGAGCCGGAGCCCTTCCAGCTCCTGGCGGGAGGAATACTGCGGATTGAGGTAGAGGAAGTCGCAGAGCGCCTTGGCGGGCGAAGCGACAAGAACGGGCAGGCCGCCACCGACGGTTTCGGCGTCGTAGCCGAACATCAGCTCCGGCTTCACGGAGCGGTAGACGAACTCGCCGAACGCGTTGCGGAACGAGGCGGTCTTGAGCGACGTCGCGCTGGTGATCTGCACGACCGATTCCGGGACGAGCCCGCACCGCGCCATCACGTATTCGAGCGAGAGGTAGCTCGGCGAGTAGATGCGGCCCGCGAAGTAGTCGCCGACGCCGGGTACGTCCGCCGCTTCGGCGAACGCGTACCACCCGCGCCGGAGCCGCAGCAGGTAGCCGTGGCGCACCCATTCCGCGTAGTTGTCGCGGTTGAACCCCGGGAACGCCGCCTCGACCTGGTCGGTCGAGACGCACGCGAACGGCGCGAAGCGGGTTCTGAAGGTTTGATAATTCATTTCCGAAACATGGCAATTCTCCCATGTATCGGAATTGAAGTCAAGCAAAATCCGGACGGACGCGGGAGCGGTCCGAACGTCGAATCGAGCGCGAACGCCGTGAACAGGAGCCAGACCGTCGCAACGGCGATGCGGCCCGCGCCACGCCGCCCGTCCGCGACCCGCAGGATGCCCGAAACGAGCAGCCAGATCGGCAGCACGAACAGCACGAGAACGAGAAGCAGGAGAAGGAGGAGGGCGAGAGGGGCGATGAGCATGGCTGGACTCGTGGTAGCGTGGCGGGGTGCGACGGCTAGGGCTCTGCGCTCTCTGCGTGGGATTTTCTCCGCGTGGCTCCGCACGCGGCGGCGAGGGCGAGGAGGGGGAGGAGGAGGGCGAGGCGTTTCATTGCGGGCGAGGGCGGGGTCAATGCTGAATGATGAATGATGAATGCTGAATGCGGCGTGGCGGGGAATTCGGGAAGGCCGCTCCGCGGCGGGCGGCGGCAAGCCGCGCCCGCCGCGGAGCGGAGGGTGCTAGGGAGTGGCGGGAGGGAGTTCGGGTACAATGCTGGATGACGAGTGATGAATGTTGAATGCGGGCGGAGCGGGGGGCGGGTGGCGAAACCAGCACACGTAGAGCGCCCGCGTTCCGTCAGGTAGAAGTTCAACTGAGACTTGGTAGGAAGTGTTGGTTCCCTCCTTCGGATCAAGCAGTCCGATTTCGCCAGCTTCGACCGGGTCTGGGCTGGGAGTCCACCACGCAGGGAACGCGTGACGCGCTTTCTCGGGAAGAGGCAGAACGTTCGGAGTCCATTTTCCTGGTCCGACGCCGGCGAGGTCCACCGCGTTGGTATCGAAAACCCGGGAAAGGTCGGTTTCCTTCGTAAGGAATTTCGCACGCACTTGCTTGCATGCCAAACCATCCTCGCGCAATCCGGCCAGACGCCAGTCCGCGTCGGGAACCAAATGCAGCAGGTCGTGGCAGAGAGCCTTCGATTCGTCCGAGATTTCGTTGCAGGAATACTCCCGACCTCCGGCAACCAAGTTGGCAAAGGCGACGAGAAACGCATAAACGGCGATGGTATACAACAGCGCGACAACGCCAAGGACAGCCACGCCAATTGTCTTGCCGCGCGACGGCTTCCGTCCGTATTCACGCGGAGAGCAAAGGCCCCAAACCGCCGCGCAAACGGGTCCCCATCGGAAAACGGGTTCCAGTTTGAATCGGAGCCCCAACACAAGATTTGCCGATTCCGAATGGAATCCCGCGCCAAGAATAACTTCGATGATGTTGAGCATCATCGACGCAAGAAACGCTATCGCGACCGCAATCACGAACCGTTTTGCGGCGGAATACCATCGGTTGCGCCACGGCTCAGACGTGGACGCGCGACCGTCTTCGAGTTGTTCGGCGTTTTCGTTCATTGTTCGATTCTTGTGTGGTAGATTCAAGCCGCGAGGGCGAGGAGGGGGAGGAGAAGGGCAAGGCGTTTCATTGCGGGCGGGGACGGGGGCAATGCTGAATGATGAATGCGGAATGCGGAATGCGGAGCGGGCGGGTGCTAGGGCGTGACGGGGGGCGGGTTCAATGTTTCAGTAGTTCCATGTAGTCGAAAGCAGAGCGATGTTCCACGCCATTGAACAGAGGGACGAATTTGCGGGCTTCCTCGTCGGGAATGCGTTCAAGGTCGCAAGACGAAGAAAACGATTCCCACCAAGGAACAAGAAATAACAACAGTCCGCGCTCCCCTCTCCGTGTCGTGACGCGAAGCGTCGAAGAGTCCACCGGTTCAATTGTGGTCGTGTTGCGTTTTTGCGCCAGACCGAGACACAAGGCCATGTAGGACGGACCGAGCAGACGCTCTTCGAAAACGAAGACGCCGCAGCGAAAACGCCATCTTCCGCCGTCTTGTCCGAAGGCCGGATTCCGTCGGACAACCTTTCCGTCCTGCCGACGGTAGGAAAACAGAGGCGCGCTTTCTTTCGTGAACTCGATGCGGATCGGACAGTCCCGGTCCGCAAGGGAGAAACACGGATATCCGGTCCATTCGTCTTCCGGCTCGGTCGTCAGACGATAGAACCCTGACGGAACGCTTTCCGGGAGTTCGGCGACGATTCGGGACCAGACGTCCGTCCACGGAACGAACAAGATACACGCCCAGACGACGAACCAGGAGACGAACGGATGCCGCCGAACGAAGCGGAAAGTCCTTCCCGCGAACGAGGTGGAACGTTTTTGTTCCCGACCTACGGGAGGTGCGGTCGTGTCGGCATTTGTTGGTTGTTTGTTCATCGTTTCATAATCGCGGCGAGGAGGGGGAGGAGGAGGGCGAGGCGGTTCATTGCGGGTGGGGGCGGGGGTTGGGCGGCCTTGCACGGCGGGGCGGGGTGCCGCCACGCCGGCTGCGGCCGGGTGTCGCGGCTTCGCCGCTCGCGGGCAAGAGGGTTCACGGGGCGGGCTCCTTCTGTTCCCGGGTGTTTTCATAGCATTAACATGGCGGACATGACGTCGGATATTGGAAGGCGTACAGTTTCCAGAAGAGAAAGACCGCCAGAACAAACAAATTCGGGCGAACTGTCGGAGACGATGATTCAACAAGGAACAGAGCGCCACTTTCGCCCGATGACGGTTCTTGACGAAGTTTGTAGGTTGCCCCGTCGTTTTGAAGAACAAGGGTTGAGGAACTCCAAAGATGTTCTTTGAACGAGCAAATCTGTGACGAACCCCATCGGACAACGAGCTTGCCGAGGAAGGAGAGGCGTGCATCGCCGACAACCTGCCGCCCGTCATAGAACGCGAAGGGCAGACACAGACAGTCCGCCATGAGTACACGGTTGGATGAACAATGTCGAACAACGAAAAACCTGTCCGATTTGCGGATAGAAACGATCGTCTCCTTTCCGCAGGAAATGGCGGCGCTGTCGGCCAAAGGAGAATCGTGGTTCGCGAACACGGTCAAGCATAGTTGTTCCGGTGAAACCGAACCAAAAGGCAAAGGATTGGTTTCCATGGTGGTAATGGATGATGAAAGATTTGTCCAAAAACGGAAAAGCCTACCCCGCGCCCTCCGCAGACACCGCGTGGGACTTCCCCGCGACCGGGCTCCGCGTGGCGGGGTCTTCGGCGCGCGTCGGCGCGGCGGCGAGGGCGAGGAGGTGAGGAGGAGGGCGAGGCGTTTCATTGCGGGCGGGGGCGGGGTCAATGCTGAATGATGAATGCTGAATGCGGCGGGCGGGGGTTCGAGGGAGGGGGCTAGTAGAGCAGCCCGAACATCCACAGGGGAATGCGGTTGCCGCGGCCGATTTCGAGATCGTCGACGGCGAGGTAGCTGTCGGGGAGGTCCGCGATCTGGCCGAAGGTCTTGCCGGGGCCGCCGACCTCGAAGGTCCATTTCCCGTCCACGAGGAAGTCGCCCGCCGCCGGATAAGCGAGAGCGTGGCCCGCCGCGGCGAGCTGGTTGCGGAAGAACGTCTCGCGGAGCGTTCCGGCGTCCGGGCGGTGCACGAGCGCATGCATCAGGTTCGGGTTGTCGCAGTAGATCTTCTCCGGGCGGGAGAGGTTCTTGAGGGTCGCCGAGCGCGACGGCAGCAGCCCCAGGAGTCCGGCGCGCTCCAGCGCGTTCAGCATGCCGAGGCCGTTGTTGCGGTCGGTCTCCAGCTCGCGCCAGAGGTCGGTCATTCGCGGGACCTGCGGGACGGAGGAGGCGAGCACCATCAGCATCTTGCGCGCCTTGCGGATCGTGGCGAGCGTGACGGGCTCCGTGCGGGGATAGTCGACTTCGAGGATCTGGTCGACGATGCGGCGGATCCGTTCGTGGTAGCCGGTCTTCGACTCCTTGTAGAAGGGGTAGTAGCCCGACTTGAGGTAGCGCGAGAAGAGCGGAAGGATCTTTACCCGGGCGGCGATGTCGCGGGCGATGGCGGCGTGGCGGGACAGGAGCTCGTCCCAGCCGACGACGGGCAGGTCCAGCGCGCCGTCGAAGGAGAGGAATTCGCGGAAGGAGAGTCCGGCGAGCGTGTAGGGCAGCTGGCGGCGTGAGAGGTCGCCGCCGCCCTTCTCGAGCTGCAGGAGCGAGGAGCCGCTGTAGACGATGCGAAGCGCCGGGAAGTCGTCGTGCAGGTTCTTTACGAGCGTCTGCCAGCCCTCGAAGTGGTGCACCTCGTCGAGGAAGAGGTGCGTGCCGCCGTGTGAATCGAGCCACGCGGCCACGTCCTGGACGCGGTGCGTGGCAAACCAGAGGTTGTCGAGCGATGCGTAGAGGACGACGGACGGGTCGGGAAACGCCTCCTTGATGCGTTGCAGCAGCATCGTCGTCTTGCCCGTCCCCTTGGGGCCCTTGATGCAGATCAGCCGGTCGTTCCAGTCGATCTCCGGATAGAGCGAGCGGTGGAATGCGGTCGACGTCGCGCGCACCCGTCTCTCTTGCGCGTCGAACAATTCCTGAAGGTCTTCTTCGTTCATTGGATGTCCTCCCATTTGAGTATCCGGAAATACTGTTTTCGCATTAGAAAAAGTATTTCCAGATATCGTCTGGCGGATACACTAGCAAACTACGTCCCGCGAATCAAGCGAAAAATAAATGCGCCTTCCGCGCCGCGCCGGTCGTAGCCGGGTGTTGCGGCTTAGCCGCCAGCGTGGCGGGTTTGCACGGCGCGGCTCGCACCGCGCCGGCTGCGGCCGGGTGTCGCGGCTTCGCCGCTCGCGGGCAAGAGGGTTCACGGGGCAGGCTCCTTCGGGAAGGCCGCTCCGCAGCGGGTGGCGGCTTTGCCGCGCCCGCGCGGAGCGGGAGGGGGCTTAGGGTCGGGCGGGGTTCGCGCGTTCATTTCCCTTCGAAGAGAAGTTCGGTTGTCCGGTGGTTTTCCACCCGCCACCAGTCAAAGGTTCCGTCATCCGCCGGATTCCGTTCGCAGCGCAATTCGAGGGTTTCGCCGACCATCCCCGACCAATGCGAGACTGCGCCGGTCGCGGGATTCGTCGTCACCGTCCGCGAATCCATTCCGACGTAGTAGTCGGAGTTGAAGAATCCGTGCGCGGAACGATCCCCGACGGCAGTCGAGACCGGCGTTTCGACGCGAAGGCGTTCGCCCGACCCATCCCTGCGGAAGAGTTCCAATACGAGCCGGCCGGCGTCGTTGGTCGAAAGGGCGCCGTCCCACGTGCTCTGGACGATGGAGCCGTGGAGGACGTGGCGGACGCCCTCCATATCTTTCTTCGTCTTTTCGCCGGGAGCGGCGGCGAGGCGCGATTTCGCCAATGCGTCCAAGTCTTGGAGAAGCCCCAGTTTTTCGACAGCCATGCACAGCTCTTCGGTCCATCCGGCGTCCGACGCGGGAAACACGCCGAGGAAGAACTCCATCTGCTTATCCCGACTCCAATGCGGGAAATGGTCGCGGATGATCTCGAGGCTGCGCACATCGGGATAGTGGGCTCGGCGGTTCTCCCACGCGTAGAAGGAGGCGGGCAGACGGGAGCGGAACATCCATCCCACGCCGCACGCGACGGCGAGGAAGAGAAGGGGGAGAAGGAGGTAGCGGCGTTTCATGGCTTTGCGGACTTCGCGGACTTTGCGTGAGGGATCAAGGGACGGAAGAGACGGCGTGGCGGGGTACGAAAAGTGTTGCCAATGTGGAAGTGTTGCCGGTTCCAATTTTGCCAATTGCCAATGTGGCGGCAAGAGCGGCGCGGCGATGCGAAATTCTACCACGGGCCGGGGGAAATGACGAGGAAAATGTGCGGAAAACGCGGGCGATGCGATATACTTGCGGGCGCTACATCGCTTCCAGCGCGGCGAGGCGCCGGCGGTCGCGTGGCGACCGCCCTGCCGCATATTATGTTCCGGTCAGACTTCATCCCGGGCGGCATGGGCCGCGATCATGCGCCCGCACTCGCGGTCAGGCGTGGACGTTCTGCCGGGCCGGCGCGGCGTTCAGCTCGAAGTGGACCGATGCGGTGATCGTGGCGTGGAGGCGGAACGGCTCCGGGATTTGCGCGATCTGTTCGTCGGTCCCGCCGTCGTCGCCCGCCCGCTGGAAGGCCTCGAAGTCGAACCGGGACCAGTCGGCCCGGGCGAGGCGCCTCAAGTCGGCGTCGGACAGGACGATTTTCAGCCCGACGACGCAGCGGCTCGTCGCGCCGTCCATGTCGTGCGTCCTGATGTTGCCGTTCTCGTCGGAGAGCACGAGGCCCCGGACGCCGATGGACTGGCGGAACGTGATCCGGATGTCGCCGTCCGCCGTCCTGTCCAGGGCGAAGTCCATCGGGGTGTCGGCCCCGCCGGCGCTGTTGCCCGCGAGCTGGTAGGTCAGGCCCGGTCGTTCGATGGCGTTCTGGAAGGCGGTCGTGACGGAGGAGGCGGTGAATTGGGAGAGGATCGACATCAGCAGGCCCGTCCGCCTCTGGACCGACTCGGCCGCCGTCCCGAAGGTCTCGTCGTCGTTGCCCGTGATGAACTGCACGAGCTGGTCGCGCGCCGTCTCGTAGTCCCTGGAGATTTCGCCGAGGCCGTCGATGCGGACGCCCATCCGGCCGCCCCTGTCGCGGTCGAACTGCTCGTGCCTCCGATGGAAGTCCTCGACCCCGTTGCGGACGCAGTTCCTGAAGGCCACGTGGGTGAAGTTGGAGGTTGATGGCCATCTGGGCTACAGTTCCGCTGCGAGCTCCCGGACGGCGGGCATGGCGCCGACCAGCATGGACATGGTGCCGCCATCCTTCGGGGGGATGAGCAGGGACGTCTCGTTCATGAGCTCCTCGCTATGCTCCCCGAGGATCTTCGCCAGCTCCGGTTCGCCGGAGAGGGCGCACTTGAAGACGATGTTGGCGAAGGGCTGCTGGCCGTCCACCCCCATCAGGCCCCACGCGCCGGAGCCGCAGTACGCTTCGCCGATGTGGGCGAGCGCCTTGGCGGTCGCGCGGAGGAATCTGTTTCTCGCCGCCGAAGATCTGGACGATGGCCTTGCGGAAAAGCTCCCGCGCCGCGTCGTTGGCCTTCCGCGGGTCGGTCGTGCGGGTGAGGGCGTGGACCGAGTCGCCCGTCCTGGCCGAGATGGTCCGGCCGGCAAGCGGGTCGGCCGGGGCGGCGCCGGCGGCGTGGGCGATCGCGTTCTCGTCGTTCGCGCCCAGCGCGAAGGAGACGAACGCGTTGTACTGGGCGTTGTCGAGCTGGATGGGCATGGCGGATTCTTTCAGTGACGAGTGACGAGTGACGAGTGACGAGTGGTCGCACCGCGGGGGCTATACGCGCAGGAAGTCGTCGCCCGAATCCGGCGGCGGTTCGGCGGCCGGGGCGGCGCCGCCCTCGGCCGATGCGCGCGACAGCGCGTCGGCGACGCGCTTCGACGCCGCGGCCAGCGCCAGGAGGCGCCGGCCGAACTCCTCTGCGGAGAGCCCGGCGAGCGGCAGGACGGCGGAAAGCAGGAACATCCCCTCCCGGAGGCCGAGGAAGTGGCCGTCCGTGCCGGCGCCGTTCGCCGCGAGCTTCAGCGCACGACTGAGCATCGGGCCGTCGGGCTGAGCGTCCTCGAGCGGCAGGGAGAAGATCACGCAGTCGTCGCGATCGGCGCGGTATTGCGCGCTCACGGCGACGCCGTCCGCCACCACGTCGATGCTGTCCGCGCCGGGCTTGCCCGGCTCCACGCCCGTCTTTTCGGCGAAGTCCGCCACCAGTGTCGTAAATGCGTTCATGGCCCCTACTCCATGCTCTGGCGGTTCCACTCGGAGTCTTCCATCGCCTTGTAGACCTTCGTGGCCGTGTCGGCGAAGAGGAAGCCGGCCATCGGGGTCTCCGGCGGTTCGAGCCGGGTTTTGAGGAGGGCGTCCTTGCGCTCCTGGAGGATGTCCTCCTGGAACAGGAGGATCATCCGCTGGGTGAAATCGCTGAGCCGGGCGGGACCATCCCGGGTCGTCAGGGCCGCGAGCACGGCCCGGAAGTGGAGTTCGTCGAACTTGAAGCGGGGCGTGTTCAGCTTGGGGCGGTTCTCCCCGTTGTCCTTGGTGAGCGGGAAGCCGAGGCGGCTCCCGGCGCGTGACATCGCGCCGGGCTTCTGCTAGAATGGCGCGCACCGACCGACCCATCCCCCTCGACCGGAGGGCCGGAGAGCCGAAAACACCAACGACCATGAACAAGATTCCCGAGATCGGCGTCCTGAGCAACCTCACGCCCGACGCCTCCAACCTCAAGGCCATCGCCGACTTCGGCCTGCCCTGCGCGCAGGTCTGCAGCTGGGACAAGAACCTGTGCACGCTCGACCTCGCCCGCAAGGTGAAGAAGGACTGCGCCGCGCTCGGCGTCCGCATCACCGCGTTCTGGAGCGGCTACACCGGCCCCGCCGTCTGGAACTTCCGGCGCGGCCCCGTGACGCTCGGCCTCGTGCCGACGACCTACCGCAACATGCGCATCCAGCAGCTCAAGAACTGGGCCGACTTCGCCGCCGAGGCCGGCGCCCCGGCGATCATCACGCACTTCGGCTTCCTGCCCGAGAACATGACCGACCCGGAGTTCGAGCCCGTCGCCGTCGCGATCGACGAGGTCGCCTCCTACTGCAGGAAGCTCGGCCTGGGCTTCTGGTTCGAGACCGGGCAGGAGACGCCCGTGACGCTCCTGCGCTTCATCGAGGAGGTCGGCCTGGACAACCTCGGCATCAACCTCGACCCGGCGAACCTCCTCATGTATGGCAAGGGCAACCCGATCGACGCGCTGCACGTCTTCGGCAAGTGGGTCCGCTCGATCCACGCCAAGGACGGCTGCCCGCCCACCACCGGCACCGAGCTGGGGCCCGAGGTCAAGGTCGGCACCGGATTCGTGCGCTACCCGGAATTCCTCCCGAAGCTCCTCGACTGCGGCTTCACCGGCGACCTCACCATCGAGCGCGAGATCCGCGGCGAGCAGCAGAACAAGGACATCCGCGACACCATCGCCTACCTCCAGGGACTGCTCAACCAGTATGCCGCTTCGCGGCAGTGACGAGTGACGAGTGACGAGTGACGAGTGACGAGTGATCGGGTCATTCAGCATTCAGCATTCAGCATTCAGCATTACAAATCGGAGATCGCCCCTTGAGCCTGAAGGTCCTGAACCGCTTCCCCGGCGCAAACGCCGCCGTGCTCGCGACCGACGATCGCGCGCGCGAGGTCGTCTTCGCGCCGGAGCCGCGTCCGGGCCCCGAGGCGCTCTGGTTCCACCTGCGCGTCGCCGACCCGCAGCCGCCCGCGCCGCCGCCCGCCGCGCTGCGCGTGCGCCTCGCGTTCGCCGACGCCTTCCCGGGCGGCGCCGCGACGGCCGCGGCGCTGCGCCCGGTCTACCGGACGCGCGGCGGCAACTGGCAGCGCGCGAAGGCCGCGACCGCGCTCCCGCCGTCCGCGCCGGAGACGCCCGCGTCCGTCGTCTGGGAGATCCCCTACCCCGAGCGCGAGGGCGCGACCGACTTCGCGCTCGACTTCCCCTACGGCCCCGAGGACCTCGCCTCGACGCTGCGCCGCTCCGGCTCGTTCTGGACCGAGACGCCCGTCGGCCTCTTCGCCGGCGGCGCCGCGCTGCGCCGGCTCTCGTCGGGCCAGCCGCCCACCCCGGCCCCGCGCGCGCTCTACCTCGTCGCGCGCCGCGCGCCCGGCGCGGCGCCCTCGGCGTGGGCGCTCGACGGCATGCTCGAGGCCTTCTCCCGCGCGCACAGCGCGAAGTGGCGCGTCTGGGCCGTCGCGCTCGCCGACCCCGCCGGCGCCGAGCGCGGCGCCTCGGGCGAGGACCCCGCCGCGCTCGCGCGCCTGCGCTCGCTTCTCGCCGCCGACCTCGGCCGCTGGGCCGCGGGCTCGCGCCCGGAGCTGCTGCTCGACCTCGACGCCGCCGCGCCCGGCGCCCCCGACGGCGCGACCGTCCTCGCGCCCGCCGGCGCCGACCCCGCCGCGGAGAAGTCCGCGCAGGCGTGGATCAACCTCTTCAAGCAGGCGCTCGCGCCGGACTTCGCGGCGGAGGACTTCGCGGCCGCCGGCCCGCTCCCCGACGGTCTCCCGCCGCCGCCCGCGTCCGCCCCCGCCCTGCCCGTCCTCTCGCTCCGCGTCCCGTTCGGTCGCATCCGCGGCGCGCAGGCCTCCCCGCGCCAGTATCGCGAAATCGGCCAGCGCGTCGCCCGCGCGATTCTCTCGCGCTGGTAGGCCCCTTGGAATCGGCGGCGCGTTGTGCTATGATGGGGCGCGTTCCCCCGTCACCGAAAGGAGAATTCATGCGCCGTTCCGCCCGTTCCGGCTTCACGCTGATGGAGCTACTCATCGTCATCGCCATCATCGGCATCCTCGCCGGCATGCTCTTCCCGGCCGTCAACTACGTCCGCGAGAAGGCCCGCAAGGACGAATGCCTCAACAACCTGCGGCAGTGGGGCGTCGCGCTCCAGGGCTACCTCGACGAGCACCGCGGCCGCTTCCCCTCCTACGACGCGGACCTCGCGAAGCCCGACGGCTGGTTCAACGTCCTCCCGCCCTACCTCGGCATCGACCCGCTCAAGGACATGGACCGCACGCCCGCCCCCGGGCGCGGCATCAAGAGCCCGTTCCTCTGCCCGAGCGAATCCGTCGGCCTCGGCGCAGACGAGGGCGCGCAGTCCAAGTCCTACTTCTCCAGCTACACGATGAACACGTGGATCAAGGACTCCGGCCTGCGCCTGAGCCAGCTCAACGAGCAGCACGATCCGCCGATCGTCCCCGCGACCTTCGTCGTCTTCGCCGAGACCGGCGACGGGGCGGTCGGCGGCATCAACCTCTCCATGGTAAGCGAGAAGACCTTCCGCCACGCCCGCAGCTTCAACATCTGCTTCGCCGACGGCCACGCCGAGAACATCCTCGAGAACGACGCCTGGAACGGCAGCGGCCACAGCGCCGGGGACAACTACGGCGGCATCCAGTGGGATCCGAACAACGGCGACCTCACCGGCAAGAAGAACTAGCCCGATGCCGGCACCCTCCGCATTCGCCGCGCCGCGCCCCGCCCCCGGCTCCGACCCGGACGGCGTCCTGCTCGTCGACAAGCCCGCCGGCGTCACGTCGAGCGACGTCGTCGTCGCCGTCCGGCGGATGTTCCGGCTGAAGAAGGTGGGCCACGGCGGCACGCTCGACCCGCAGGCGACAGGACTCCTGGTCCTCCTCGTCGGCCGCGGCACGAAGCTCTCCTCCGCCGCGATGTCGGGCGACAAGACCTACGAGGGCACGCTCCGCCTCGGAGCCGCCACGAACACGCAGGACGCCGAGGGCGAGGTCGTCTCCCGCGGCGACCCCTCCGGCGTCACGCGGGAATCGCTCGAGGCCCTGGTCGCCTCCGACTTCACCGGAGACATCTTCCAGGTTCCGCCGATGGTCTCCGCGATCAAGGTCGACGGCGTCCCGCTCTACAAGATGGCCCGCAAGGGCGAGGAGGTCGAGCGCGAGCCGCGCCTCGTCCACATCTTCTCCCTCCGCATCGACGAGTTCGGCGTCCCCGACACGCGCTTCACCGTCCGCTGCTCCAAGGGCACCTACGTCCGCACGCTCTGCCACGACATCGGGGCGAAGCTCGGCTGCGGCGGCCACCTCGCCGCGCTGCGCCGCATCCGGTCCGGCCGCTTCGACGTCGCGGACGCCATCCCGCTCGACGCGCTCCGCTCCCTGCCGCGCGCCGACCTCCCCGCCCGCCTCGTCCCCCTCTCCGCGCTTCTCTGAACCCCACGCCCCCGAACCACGCCATGAAATTCCAGGTCTGCACCTGCTGGGACGACGGCGTCCTCAACGACGAACGCCTCGCCGGCCTCCTCCGCAGGCACGGCGCCAAGGCGACCTTCAACCTCAATCCCGGCCTCATGGACCCCGAGGCGCGCGGCGTCCGCGAATGGGTCGCCCCGCGCACGCCGGGCTGGAGCCACCTCGGGTTCCGCTGCGGCAAGCTCTCGCTGCGCGACATCCCCGAGGTCTACGCCGGCTTCCAGCTCGCCTCGCACTGCTGGCGCCACGAGAACGCCGGCTCGATCCCCGACGACGAGTGGATCGCGAGCGCGCTCCGCGCGCGCCGCTTCCTCGAGGACCTCGTGCAGCGCCCCTGCACCGGCTTCGCGTGGCCCTGCGGCGTCTCCACGCCCGGCACGATCGCGAAGCTGCGCGAGGCGGGCTTCGAATACGGCCGCACGACGCAATACGCGAGGGACGTCCTCGCCGAGAACCCCGAGCCGATGGCGCTCCGGTCGAGCTGCCACTTCCTCTCCGGCGACTTCTGGCCGCGCTACGACGAGGCGCGGGCGCGCGGCGGGGTCTTCTACTTCTGGGGCCACAGCTACGAGATCTTCGAATACGACCCGCTCTGGGACCAGCTCGAGGGCAAGCTCCGCCTCATCGCCGAGGACCCCGACGCCGAGTGGATCGACGTCGTCGACCTCGCCCGCCGCCTTCCGCCGGCCCCGCCGGCCTCCAACCCCTAGACGACCCGACTCCGATGCGCAGACTCCTGCTCCCCCTCCTCCTCCTCGCCCTCTCCGCCTCCGCCGCGGAGTTCAAGTCGTTCTGGCTCACCGAGGCCGTCTCCGGCCGCACGCTCGGCCCCCTCGTGAACAAGCCCGGCAACCGCTTCGCGCTCGACGGCCGCAACTGGATCGTCCTCCAGTCCAGGCCCGGCGAAATCAACTTCGCCGACGCCGACACGCTCGCGCCCGAGGGCCCCTACGACCTCGTCGAGCAGCGCATGGTCGACCTCGGCCCCGCCTCCTACGTCTTCACGCGCATCGAGGACTTCGTCGGCGACGACCCCTCCGCCGACCGCTCCGTCGTCTCGCAGGCCAGCCGCGCCCCCGCCGAGAAGGGCCGCCACCCGTGGAGCCAGGACATCCCCGAGCGCTGGGTCCTCGGCCCCATCCCGACCACCAACCCGGGCGCCTACAAGGAGATGGCCCAGCCCTGGTCCCTGGAGCGGCTCGAGCTCTCGCCCGAGATCGTCGCCTTCGTGGAGCCGTTCCGCCGCGTCCAGTACGACTGGAAGCTCGATCGCCGTTCCGGCAACAAGGAGGCGATCAAGATGCTGCGCGCCGGCGTCGCCGGCGAATGGAAGGGGCTTTCCGCGGAGGCCGGCCTCGCCACCGGCGGCAAGACCTCCGGCACGCTCGTCGACGACTCCCTCGCCCTCTCCGGCCTGAAGCTCGACGGCGGCAAGGGGCTCTTCCTCGCCGCGGCCTACGACTACCGCTTCCGGATCGACGGCGGCTGGAGCGCCTCCGTCGGCGGCTACGGCGCCTACGAGCGCCAGTCCGTCGACGTTTCCGCCCGCGGCGCCTGGGCCGAGGCCAAGAAGCCCCGGGACGAGCCGGCCGTCGAGAAGCTCGAGGCCGAGGGCGTCGCGCCGGACGCCGTCATGGCCGACTACGGCTTCTATTCCTGGAGCTCCGACTTCACGCTCTCCGAGGCGCGCCTCGGCGCCGCCGTCTCCATCCGCTACGACGAGTGGTACTGGGGCCTCGGCGCGACCTTCCGCATCGACTGCCTCGACTCCGTCTCGGCGGATGTCTCCGTTCCCGTCATCGACGAGCGCCAGGAGCTCGACGCGGACCGCTCCCAGCCCGTCACCCTGCTCTTCACCGGCTGGTATTCCCCCGCCGACAACTGGGTGGTCGAGGGCCACTTCGCCTTCGGCGGCGAGACGACCCTCCGCCTCGGCGCCGGCTTCTTCTTCTAGCCCCGCGGCCCGAACGGAAGAGGCCCCGGAAACGCAGAGCGTCTCCGGGGCCTCGAAGCATTGGGGCGGGATGCGGGGCACGATCCCGCAACAACCAGATCCACAATCTGGTGCTCTACCAATTGAGCTAATCCCGCCATCGGTAGGAACGGGCCGGGATGCTAGCAGAACGACCGCGGCAAGGCAAGCGAAATCTTCACGCGGAAGGCGCCGGGGCGCCCTCGCGGCGCGGGACGAGCCGCAGCCGCAGATCGTCGCCGAAGCGGTCCGCCGCGACGAGCCGGAAGCGCGGCGCCGCCGGCAGGTCGAAGGGCCGCGCGCCGAAGGTCCGCAGCGCGCCGCCGCCGAGGATCGCCGGCGCGACGAAGAGGTCGAGCTCGTCGACGAGACCCTGCGCCACGAGCGCCGTCGCGAGCGCCGCGCCGCCCTCGCAGAGCGCGTGCAGGAACCCCTCCCCTCCGAAGCGCCGAAGCAGGGCCGCCAGATCGAGCGCGGGCGCGCGCCGCGCGTCCGTCGGAGGGGCGAGCGGCAGCTCCCACACCGCCGCGCCCGCGCCGAGCCATTCGCGGCGCCGGGACGCCGGGCAGAGCTCCGACGTGGCGACGATCGTCCGCGCGGCGGATCCGTCCGCGAAGATCCGGGCCGTCGCCGGCACGCGCCCCCGGGCGTCGAGCACGCAACGCATCCCCGGGAGCCCCTCCCCCTCCCCGCCCCTGCGGAGAAGCGACGGGTCGTCCGCGAGGACCGTCCCGGCCCCGACGAACACGACGTCCGCCCGCCGCCGCATCGCGGCGACCTCGGCGCGCGCCTCGGGACCGGTGATCCACTTCGAGGCGCCGGCGTGGTCGGCGATCGCCCCGTCCAGCGACTGCGCCATCTTGAGCTTGACGAACGGCAGCCCCGTCCCGACGTGCCGGAAGAACGGCGCGAGCATCTCCTCCGCCTCCTCGCGCAGCACGTCCTCCGCGACCTCGACCCCCGCCGCGCGCAGCGCGGCGAACCCGCGCCCCGCGTGCCGCGGGTTCCGGTCCGTCGCCGCGGCGACGACGCGACCCACGCCCGCCGCGAGGATCGCCTCGGTGCAGGGCCCCACGCGCCCCGCCGTCGAGCACGGCTCGAGCGTCACGTAGAGCGTCGCCCCGCGCGCGGCGCCCGCGGGCGCCGCGGCGAGGCACGCGACCTCGGCGTGAGGGCCGCCGGCGCGGACGTGGTGGCCGCGCGCGACGATCCTCCCGTCGCGGACCAGCACCGCCCCGACGGGCGGGTTGGGGCGCGTGCCGCCCTCGCCGAGACGCGCCTCGGCGATCGCCTCGCGCATCCAGCGCGCGTCTTCGGCCGCGCGGGCCGTCCGGTCGGCCGCGCTCATCGGAGGACGAACCTTTCGATCGCGGCGGCGACGCCGTCCTCGTCGTTGGAGAGCGTCGTGAACTTCGCGGAGGCGAGGACCTCCGGCGCGGCGTTGGCCATCGCGACGCCGAGGCCGGCGTCGCGCACCATCGTGAGGTCGTTGAGGCCGTCGCCGAAGGCCATGCACGCCGGAAGGCCGAAGCCGAGCGCCTCCGCGAGCCGGCGCATCGCCTCGCCCTTGTGCGCGAGCGCGTGGTTGATCTCCACGTTGTTCGGCGTCGACTGCGTGAGCACGAGCTCCGGGAAGCGTGCGGCGAGGGCCGCGCGGATCGCGGGCAGGTCCGCCGCGTCGCGCGCGAAGCACATCACCTTCTGCACGTCGGCGCCCTTCGCGGCGAGGTGCGCCTTGAGCTCGGGAACCGGACGGCGGAACTCGCGGATCATCTTGAGGTAGTGCGCGTCGGGCGCGTAGCGCTCGGCCTTGCGCTGCATCGCCTCGGTCATCCAGCCCCAGCTCTCCTGGTAGCAGTCGTAGATGCAGTCGAAGCCGTCGAGGACCTCCATCGCCGCGATCGCGGTCGCGACCGGGATCTCGGCGCGCGCGAGGGCCGCGTCGGCCTCGCGGTCATAGACCTGCGCGCCGTTCACCGTGATCGCGTAGCGCACGAACGGAAGCGCGCGGATCGCCTCGGGCATCATCCCGAAGAAGCGTCCGGTCGTCGGCACGATGTGCACGCCCTTCGCCGCCGCCTTCTCGAGCGCGGCGCGGTTGCGTTCCGACAGCCGCTTCTCCGAGTCGAGAAGCGTGCCGTCGAGGTCGAGTGCGACGAGACGGACCGGCGGGGCCGCGAATCGGGATTCGTCCGGTTTCATCGTCTCGATCCCCCGCGATTCGAGGGCGTTCCCGCCCGCTTGGCGCGAGGCGTGCGGCCGCCCGCGGTCCGGCAGGGGGCGGAGGCGCGGACGATGAGCTCCGGCGCGAGGACCTCGCGCGCGAAGGGGGCGTCCGGCGCGGCGATGCGCTTGAGGAGCAGCCGCACGGCCTGGCTGCCCATGTGCCGCGCGTCGATGCGGACCGTCGCGAGCGGCGGGACCGACGTACGCGACCAGAGCGAGTCGTCCGTCCCGACGATCCGCGCGTCCTCCGGGACGCGCAGCCCCGCCGCGCGCAGCGCGTCGAGCGCGCCCGCGGCCATCTCGTCGTTCATGCAGTAGACGCCGCGCGGCGCGCGGCCGTCGGCGAGCAGGCGCTCCATCGCGGCGCGGCCGCCCTCGCGCGTGTAGCCGCCGGCGTCGCGCCGCGCGAGGGCCGGGTCCGCGCCCGCCGCGCGGAGCGCGTCGAGCGCGCCCTCGAGGCGGCGCCGCGAGGAGAGGTCGCGCGGGTTGCCCTCGACGAGCGCCAGCTCCGCCGGCGCGACGCCGCACGCGAGCAGGTGCCCGGCGGCGAGGCGGCCGACCGCGGCGTTGTCGACGCGGATGCCGTCGACGGGCAGGTCGCCCGCGTCGTAGTCGAGCACGACGGCGGGCGGGCCCTCGCGCAGCATCGCCGCGAGCAGCTCCGGCTCGAACGCGCCCATGTAGACCATCGCGTCGGCGCGGGCGCGCCGCATCATCGCGGGCAGCTCCGAGGGCTTCTCCGCGCCGGCGGCGAGGACGAGCAGGTTGGCGCCGATCGGGCCGAGGCCGTCGTAGAGCCCCGCGATCATCGCCTGGTGGTAGAGGCCGTAGCCGGCGGGGTTGAGCACGCGCGAGAGCAGGCCGACCGTGAAGGCGCGCTCCGCGGGCGCGCCCGGCTCCTCGCGCTTCGCGGCGAAGGTGCCCTGCGCGCGGACCGAGACGACGAGCCCCGCGGCGCGGAGCTCCTCGACGGCCTTCATCGCGGTGAGCCGGTTCGCTCCCCACGCGGCCGCGATCTCGTTGAGCGACGGCAGGCGCGCGCCCGGCGCGATCGAGCCCGAGCGCAGCTTCGCGCGCAGGTCCGCCGCGATCTTCCGGTAGAGGAAGTCGCGGGCGTGCGAGCGCGGCGTTCGCGGCGCCTTCATCCGTGCGCGTCCGGCGGCGGCGCTACGAGAGCGGCACGCCGCTGGCGTCCGCGTTGATGGTGCAGATGTCGACGATCGCCCAGATCCAGGAGGCGAGCGAGAGCATGCCGGCGGAGAGGACCGTGATCAGCAGCTGGATCACGCCCTGCTTGGTGCGCCCGATGTAGAAGTTGTGGATGCCCAGGGAGCCGAGAAAGACGCCCAGGAGAACGAATGCGACCTTGGATTTGGACATGGAGGGACCTCTCTGTGTTTCGGTGGCCGAAGCGGCTTCGTGCCGTTCGTTGGCGCGCGATTCTATCGTCCCGCGTGCTCTCGTGTCAACTCCTTTTCCCGGTTTCGATCAGCCCGGCTTGAGTATACCAGTTATATACCAGTTTTTTCTTGCAATCGTTCCGCTGTTCCTGTATCCTATGCCCCGTTCCTCCCGACCATCTCGACCATTCGCAACCCTCCTTCCGCCATGTCACTCGTCACTCGTCACTCGTCACTCGTCACTCGTCGCTCGTCACTCGTCCTTGCGACGCTCGCGTTCGCCGTCGCGAACGCAGGCGCCGCGCCGTCCGTCGTCCGCGTCGAGGGCGAGCCCGGCGCGCAGCGCCTCACCGTGAACGGCCAGCCGTTCGTCATCAAGGGCGCCGGCGGCGGCGGCTCGAAGAAGGTCCTCGCCCAGCTCGGCGCCAACTCGTTCCGCACGTGGGCCGCGAACGACGCGGAGAAGCAGCTCGACGAGGCGCAGAAGAACGGCCTCTACGTGACGGTCGGCCACTGGCTCCACTCGACGAGCTACTTCAGCTACACCGACGAGGCGAAGAACGCCGAGCAGACGGAGGGGATCCTGCGCCGCGTGCGCGAACTCAAGGACCACCCGGCGCTCCTCATGTGGGCGATCGGCAACGAGATGGAGGCGGCCAACCCGAACAACCGCGCGCTCTGGACCTACATGAACGACCTCGCGGGCAAGATCAAGGAGATCGACCCGAACCACCCCGTGACGACCGCGCTCATGGAGGTGTGGCCCGAGAAGATCGCGCTCGTCAACGAGCTCTGCCCGAACCTCGACGTCGTCGGCATTAACAGCTACGCGGGCTGCGTGGGAATCGGCAGGCGCCTGCGCGAAGCGGGTCTCAGGAAGCCGTTCATCATCACGGAATACGGCCCGCCGCTGCACAACGACCACAACAAGTGGTGGATCGGCGTCACGGACTTCGGCGCGCCGCAGGAGCTCTCCTCGACGCAGAAGGCGAAGTGGTACGTCGAGCCCGCCAGGACGCTCCTTTCGGAGGAGAAGGGCCGCTGCCTCGGCCTCTACGCGTTCACCTGGGGCTTCAAGGTCGAGGTCACCCCGACCTGGTACGGGCTGCAGCTGCCGGACGGCACCGTCACGGCCCAGGCGCTCGAGCTCGCGCGCGAGGTGTGGGGCGGCCAGGTCCGCAACCGCGGCCCGGTCTTCGAGACGATCTCCGAGATCTACGAGGAGAAGCTCGCCCAGGCCAGGCGCGAGAACCAGCCCGCCGACAAGATCGCGGAGCTGCCCGGCATCTGGCCCGTGATGAAGCTCTCGACCGAGACGCCCGCCGCGGGCGCGGAGGTCGAGGCCGAGGTGCGCGCGAGCGACCCGGACGGCGACGCGCTCGAATACGTCTGGGTGCTCCTGCAGGAGGCGGCGACCTACGCCGTCGCGGACACGGGCCTCGCGATGCCGCGCGGCTTCGAGGACGCGATCGTCGCGGGCCAGGGCACGCCGCGCGCGAAGGCCGTGCTGCCCGGCGGCGGCGTCTACCGCCTCTTCTGCTACGTCTTCGACAAGGCGCCCGACGGCCGCCGCAGGTCCGTCGCCATCGCGTGCCGTCCGCTCAAGGGCGCCGGCGCGCCGCCGAAGGTGAAGCTCCCGCCCTCGGCGCTGCCGAAGGCCGTCTACAAGGACGGCGCCGACTCGCCGTGGATTCCCTCCGGCTACATGGGGAGCGACCTCTCGAAGTTCTCCGTCGACCCGAAGTGCACCGACAGCCCGCACTCCGGCGAGCACTGCATGAAGGTCAAGTGGACCGACGCCGGCGGCTGGGGCGCGCTCAACTGGCAGTCGCCCGCGAACGACTGGGGCGACGCCCCCGGCGGCGCGAACGTCACGGGCGCGCGCTTCCTGCAGTTCTGGGCGCGCGGCTACCTCGGCGACGAGAAGGTCTCCTTCCACCTCGGCGGCATCGGCCCCGACCGCACCTACCCCGACAGCGGCAAGGCCGAGCGCAAGGACCTCGTGCTCACCGACGAGTGGAAGCGCTACCGCATCGACCTGGAGGGCGTCGACCTCTCCTGCATCAAGACCGGCTTCGGCTTCTCCTTCGGCGGCCAGGGCTCCGTAAAGACCTTCTTCCTCGACGACATCGAATACGTGCCGTAGTGCGTCCCTACCGGTCGCTGACGACTTCGTAGAGGAACGTGGCGGCCGCGGGCTCCGCGGCGATGTCGGCGACGAAGGCGAGGCGGCCGTCCGCGTAGGCGGAGGGGACCTCGCGGAGACGGCGGCCGCCGGTGGAGAGGGCAAAGACCTTCCACGGGCGGTCGGCGAGGGCGAGGGAGACCTCGGCGCGGCCGCGCGCCATCAGGTGCGGGACGCCGCCCCATTCGAAGAGCACCTTGCGTCCGTCGCCGCCGAAGACGGCACCCGTGTTCTGCACGTCGGTGAGGTGCGTGACGAGCACGCGCCCGGACTCGCCGAGCGGCTTTCCGTCGAGCGCGCTCGCCCACAGCGTGGCGGGGGCGCCGCCGAGTTCGGCCTCGAGCGCGCCGGCGCGGATGCGGCCGCCCTCGGCGAAGCCGCCGCAGGTGCGCGGGGTGCTGAGGAGGAAGGTGCCGCGCTTCGGGTCGATCTCGAGCGCGCCGCCGCCCGGCGCGAGGCGCGGGGCGCGGTCCGGGTCGGGGCCGAGCAGGTCGGCGCGGACGGCCGCGGAGGGCCGCGCGAGGGCTTCGCGGAAGGAGCCGGCGTCGACGACGCCGGGCGCGACCGGGACCTCGGGCGCGAGGACGCCGCCGATCTTCGCGTACCAGCTCGCCCACGCCCACGGGGCGGAGGTCTGGCGGCCCGTGCCGTTCGTCCCCGCGAGCTCGTCCGGCGGGAGCGCGTAGGCGTAGGTGGCGGGCAGCTCCGGCAGGTCGCGGCGCAGGAAGAGGCAGAGCGAGGCGCGCTCGGCGGCGAGCGAGAGCGGGTCGCCGGCCATGTCGAAGTAGTTGACCGGCTTGCGCGAAGGGTCGGACATCGCGAGTCCGTCGTGCCCCCACGCGAAGCGCCACACGGCGGCCCAGTCCTGCAGCGCGGCGGCCGCGCCGGTGGCGATGCCGCCGACGCCGCGGAAGCGGCCCGGCGCGGCGTAGTTCCACTCGGTGATGGTGAACGGGCGGTCGAGGAGGCGACGCACGGCGAGGCCCTGCGCGCCCATCGATTCGCCGGCGATCGGGTTGGCGTCGTTGCAGGCCGAGGGCAGGCGCCAGGACTGCTCGAGGAAGCGCGGGTGGTCGACGTAGAAGTGGTCGTCGACGTAGTCGAGCGACCGCCCGCGCGGCAGCTGGTAGGCCACGGGGTAGAACCACGAGTTCATGTCCGTGAGGAGCGCGCGGCAGCCCATCTCCTCGCGCAGGAACGCGGTGACGCGCGCCACGAAGCGCTCCTCGCGCTCGCGCAGGAACCGCACGAACGGGGCGACGCGCGGGTCGTCGCCGTTCCAGAGGTTGTCGGGAACGTCGGACGGGATGGAATCCCCGCAGAGCGCGGCGATGTCGCGGAAGACGCCGGGGCCGTGGTTGCCGAGGTTGCCTTCGTTGACGAGCGAGATCCACGCGAGCGCGGGCTCGTCGGCGTAGCGGCGCCCGGTGTAGGGGTTCGCGTGCCCGAGGAACGACCGCGCGAAGGCGAGGTAGTTGGAGAAGGCGCCCTCGTGGAACTGCACGAGCGTCTTGAACGTGTCCATCGGGATCGTGCCGTCGCGGTCGATCCCGCAGGCGCGCCACGCGACGCGCCGGCTCACGAAGAGGTCGGTCGTGAGGTAGATGCCGCGCGAGATCAGCTCGGCGGCGAGGAAGTCGAAGCGGTCCGCCTTCTCCGGGTCGAGCGCGGTGGAATCGGGAGCCCACCCCGAGAGCCCGCCGTCATGGTGGTGGAAGCGCACCGCGTTGTAGCCGGTGCGCGCGAGGCGCTCCGCCGCGCGGCGCGCGGCGTCGTGGTCGGGGAAGTTCGCGTCGAAGCAGAGGTTGACGCCGTAGAAGCGCTGCGCGACGCCGGGCAGGTCCTCGAACTCGAAGTGCGGGCCGCGCGCGACGACGCGGCCGTGCGCGCCGGCGGGGGCGTAGTGCGGGACGACGTCCGTGAAGTCGAGCGCGGAGCCGGGCTCGACGTCCGGGTCGACGGCGACCGGGATCCAGTCGGGCCCCGCCTCGATGCGGTTTGGGACGAAGCGCCGGAGCGCGCGCGGCTCCGGCCCGGCGAGCGTGAACGCGAGCGTGCGCCGCTCGCCGGCGGCGAACGTCCCGGAGCCGAGGATGAGCCGGAGCTCGTAGACGGGCGTCCCCCAGCGGCGGTTGTCCTGGAGCAGGACCTGCGTCGGTTCGGGGAACGAGAGCGAGAAGGCCTCGCGCCCCGCGGCGTCGCGGACCGACATCGCGCGCACCTTCCCCCAGAAGAGGCCGGCGGCGGGGGCGTCCTCGCGCCGCAGCGCCACCTCGGCGCCGTCGAGCGTCGCCGTGCCCCCCGCGAAGCGCGACAGCGGCAGCGTGCCCGAGACGACGAGGCAGGCGAGGTCCACGTCGCGGTCGGGCGCCATCGACCACTCGGCGCGGACCGCGCCCCCCTCTTCGCGGTAGGAGACATGGCCGCCGAACGTTGCGCCGGCGATCCGGATCGTGAACGGGTGGCGTCCCTCGCCGTCCTCCGCGAGGGAGATGGACTGGCCGCCGCGGCCGGACCAGTCCGGCAGGTGGGCGACGGCGCCGAACTCGATCGGCACGTCGGGGACGGAGAGCCGCCCCATCTCGACGAGGGCGTCCGAGGCGGAGGCGGGAAGGGACAGCGTGGCGGCGGCGACGGCCTGGAGGATGCGTTTCATGCGGGGAATTCTACCGGAACAATCATTCTCCCGCAAGCGAAAAGACTATACCAGTTGCATACCAGAAAACACTTGCATTCGCCCCGGCGTTCTGGTAAGATGCGCCCCGTAACGCCGCCCACCCCGTCTTTCTCCGGCATAAAACTCCACCCATGAAAACGAATAACCTCGCGCCGCTCGCGGCGATCCTGCTCTGCGCCTTCGCGCACGCCGACACCGTCACGTGGACGGGCAATGCCGGAACATCCGACTACGCAACAGCGGGCAACTGGGATCTGTCCCGCGTCCCCGTGGAGACGGATGACGTCATCATCGACGGCGTGGCCGTAACACAGTCGGGAAATCGGCGAATTCCCAATAGCTTGACGCTGCTGAACGGAGCCTCGCTGGAGCTCACCGGCGAAATCCAGTTCGGCAACTACGGCGTCGAGAACCCGGTCATTTACGGCGGAACGGTGAGCGGCCCGCTCGTGGCCGCGCAATACGCCCGGGCTACGTTGACGATCTCCGACGCGACGATCATCGACACCGGAACCGGCTACAATGGTTTCTATCAGAACACCGGAAGCTACCTGAACTTCGTCGACGGCGCCGCCCGCGCGGCGAAGTTCACGTACCAGACGTCCATCGCCGCGGACCCTTACTGGTTCTTCTCCAACTCGGCCACCCCATTCATCCGTTACGACGACCAGATCCTCTCGCAGGCCGCGTTCAACGAAAACTTCCAGTACGTCCACAACCAGGACGGCACCACGACGCTTTCGATGAAACCGCTCGCGGGCTGGCGGCTCGGACACCTGACGGTCGGGGAGGTCAGCAACGGAAGCGTGTCCGTCTCCGTGACGGCCACGAAGAATTCGGGCAACGACACCGCGACGGTCTACTTCGCGCAGGGCGGCCACGACTACGGCGAATCCTTCGCCGCCTGGCCGACGAAGACCGGGGGCGTCGAGCTGGCGGCCTCCGGCACGGTGACCGACACGCTGGCGCTCGCCGACGGCAACAACTGCATCCGCGCCTTTTTGCTCAGCGGCGGCGAATACTCGGTCTCCGCCCCCGTCTTCCGGCGGATCCTCGCCTACGGGGACTACGGAACCCTGACGGACGTCTACGAATACATCGGCACGGACAACAACCTGGGCGATCCCGCCAACTGGGCCAAGGACAAAGTCGCTCCGGCCGCGGCCGCGCCGACCGCCGGGACGGACATCCGCTGGTTCGGCAGGAACACCGACTATTCGGGCGTCCTCTCGATCACGGACAAGGACCGGTTCGACGGCGCGACGCTGCACCTGACCGGCGACTGCAACGTCTCGTCCGACGTCGTCTTCTCCAACTCGGCGGTCTCGATCGCCACGATCGTCGTCACCGATCCCGTCGTCTTCTCCCTCTACGGGTCCGACCTCGCGACCACCCGCACCGACCAGTGGCTCGGCGTCTATCCGCCCGGCGTCTACCCCGGCGCCCAGGACAAGACGTTCGTGAACTTCCTCCCCGGCAAGGCCTCGTCGTTCACGTTCGCGGGCGCCAATCAAGGCATCTCCGACGCCGCGACCGCCAAGTCGGTCCTCGTCGCGGCCGGCCACCTCGTCCTCGACGGCGCGGCGATCACCGACGAGCAGTGGGAAACCTACTTCGACGTCGACGTCGCCGGCACCGCCGTCACGGTCTCCTACAATCCGGCCGTCGCCGACAACCGGATCGCGTCCGTCGAGGCGACCGACGTCACGGGGACCTCCGCAACTCTCTCGGCGACGATCCCGGCCATCGAGGACGGCGCCAGCGTCGTCGTCGCCTGCGGCACGGACGAGATCACCGAACAAAACGTCGTCGCGAAGGGTTCGGCCGTCGTTCCGGCCGCCGGCACCGCCACGGCCGCGGTCTCCGGGCTCGCGGCCTACAGCCTGCACCACTTCGCCTTCGCGATCGTCAAGGACGGCGCGGTTCTCGCCTTCCGGTCCGGAACGTTCCTGGCGAGCGATTTCAAGTACGTCTACATGAACGGCGTCTGGATCGGCGCAATTCCGCCGAGCCTGAACACGACCGACTCCGTCCTGATCCTGAGCCCCTACAACAATGCAATCGCCGACGTGGCCGTCATGAACACCGTCGTCTCCAACGCGACGCTCTCCAGCGGAACGCTCGCCGGCAATGGAACGATGAAGGTCGTCTCCTCCGCCATCGCCAACGTCAAGCAGAACGACCTCGGCGCCGTCTGCGGGATGTGGGGCGGCTCGACGTACATGGACCTCTCCTCGTCCAGCGGGGACGGGACGATCCGCCGGGCGTGCTCCTACACGTTCAACGCGACCGCGGAATGGCTGGCGGACGTGTACGCCCTTCTCTTCGGGGCGGAGCGCATCCTTCTCGACGGCGCGAAGGTGGACGAGACGACGTACCAGGCGCGTTTCACGCTCGTCACGAACGCCGTGGCCGAAACCGGCGACACCCCCTACAACGTCACGCTCACGTACTGGGAGCCGTTCCCGGAGCGCACCACCCGGGACTGGACGATCCAGGCCGGCGCGCGCGTGAAGATCGACCGCAACTTCTCGCTCGACGACGTGACGGTCGAATCCTCCGACGTCTCCATCGACCTGAACGGTTTCGAGCTCAGGGCCGAAGCCATGACGGTCGACGGCGTGAAGCTGAAGGGCAAATACACCTCCGCGACGCTCGGCATCCTGAAGGGCGAGGGCCTGCTCGAGGTCGGCATCCGCCCGACCATCATCGTCGTCCGCTGACGCGGTTCGGGCCCGGATCCCGGACGCAGGACGGGCGGGCGCGGCCGTGCCGTGCCCGCCCGCCTTGCGAAAAGCCCCTGGTTAGGCGTTGTACGTGCTCGCCGAGGTCTTCCCGCCGAGGCCGGTCCAGTCCGTGTGGAAGAACTGGCCGCGGGGGGCGTCGAGCCGCTCGTAGGTGTGCGCGCCGAAGTAGTCGCGCTGCGCCTGCAGGAGGTTCGCCGGGAGGCGCTCGGAGGTGTAGCCGTCGAAGTAGGCGAGGGCCGAGGACATCGCCGGGGCGGGGACGCCCGCGAGCGCCGCCTGCGCCACGACCTTGCGCCACGCCGGCACGAGCGCCTCGACCGTCTTCTTGAAGTAGGGGTCGAGCAGCAGGTTGGAGAGCGCCGGGTCCTTGTCGTAGGCCTCCTTGATCTTGCCGAGGAACACGCTGCGGATGATGCACCCGCCGCGCCACATCAGCGCGATGCCGCCGTAGTTGAGGTTCCAGCCGTAGGTCTTCGCCGCGGTCCGCATGAGCGTGTAGCCCTGCGCGTAGGAGACGATCTTCGAGGCGAAGAGCGCCTGGCGGATCGCCTCGACGAACGCGGCCCTGTCGCCCTCGAACGCCGGGATCTTCCGCGCATAGGCCTTCGCGGCCTCGACGCGGTCCGCCTTCATCGCGGAGAGGCAGCGCGCGAACACCGCCTCGCCGATGAGCGTGAGCGGCACGCCCTCGTCGAGCGCGGCGATGCCGGTCCACTTGCCCGTCCCCTTCTGCCCGGCGGTGTCGAGGATCTTCTCGACGAGCGGCGAGCCGTCCGCGTCCTTGTGCGCGAGGATGTCGCGGGTGATCTCGATCAGGTACGAGTCGAGCTCGGTCTTGTTCCACGCGGCGAAGACCTCGTGCATCTCGTCCGCGGACATCCCGAGCAGGTCGCGCATGAGCTGGTAGCTCTCGCAGATGAGCTGCATGTCGCCGTATTCGATGCCGTTGTGGACCATCTTCACGAAGTGGCCCGCGCCGTTCTCGCCGACCCAGTCGCAGCAGGGGGAGCCGTCCTCGACCTTGGCGCAGATGGCCTGGAAGATCGGCTTCACGATCGGCCACGCGGCGGGCGAGCCGCCGGGCATCATGCTCGGGCCCTTGAGCGCGCCCTCCTCGCCGCCGGAGACGCCGGTGCCCACGTAGAGCAGGCCCTTCTCCTCCACGAGCTTCGTGCGGCGGATCGTGTCGGGGAAGTGCGAGTTGCCGCCGTCGATGATGACGTCGCCCGGCTCGAGGATGCCGAGGAGCTTGCCGATCATGTCGTCCACGGCCGCGCCGGCCTTGACCATCAGGAACACCTTGCGCGGGCGCTCCAGGTTCGCCGCGAGCTCCTCGAGCGAATGCGCGGGGATGAAGTTCTTCCCGGCGCCGCGGCCGTTCACGAACGCGTCGACCTTCTCCACGGTGCGGTTGTAGACCGCCACGGTGAAGCCCTTCGACTCCATGTTCATCACGAGGTTCTCGCCCATCACGGCGAGACCGACGAGTCCGATGTCTGCTTTTTTCATTTTCGTGCTCCTACCGTTGCACGCGGGCGTTGCCCGCGTAGACGTCCCACACCTGCTTCTCGTCCGCCGGCTCGGCGTAGTCGTTGAGCGAGCTCGCGGCCATCACGCCGCTCGCCCAGCCGAACTGCAGGCACTTCTCGCCGTCCCAGCCCTTCAGCACGCCGTAGAGCAGGCCGCCCGTGAAGCCGTCGCCGCCGCCGATGCGGTCGAGCACGTCGATCTCGCGCGGCTCCTCGACGAACCACTTGCCGTCCGCCCGCAGAATCGCGCCCCAGAGGTGGCGGCCGGCGGAGACGACCTGGCGGAGCGTCGTCGCGAACATCTTCGCGTTCTTGTACTTCTTCGCGACGGTCTCGATCATGCCCTTGAAGCTCTCGATCTTCGCGGCGAGGTCCTTGCCGCCCGCCTCCGGGCCCTTCATGCCGAGGCAGAGCTGGAAGTCCTCCTCGTTGCCGACGAGGATGTCCGCGACCGACGCGATCTGGTGGAACGCCTTCTTGAGCTCCGTCTCGCGCCCCTTCCAGAACGTGGCGCGGTAGTTGAGGTCGAACGAGACGAGCGTGCCGTATTTCTTCGCGGCCTTCGCGAGCGCGAGGCAGGCCTTCGTGGTCTCGGGGCTCATCGCGGCGATGAGGCCGGAGAGGTGGAGGATCGCGACGCCCTTCCTCCCGAAGATCTCCGCCGCGTCGTAGTCCTTCGCGTCGAGCGTGCGCCCGACCTCGCCGGCGCGGTCGTTCCAGACGCGCGGCGCGCGCAGGCCGAAGCCGGAGTCCGCGACGTTGAACTGGTGCCGGTAGCCCCACGGCCCGCCCTGCGGGACCTCGGGGCCGACGAACGCGATGTTGCGCGCGCGCAGCTGCGCCTTGATGAACGCCGCGAGCGGGCTCCCCGCCACGAAGCGCGTCATCACGAGGCACTCGGGGCCGAGGCTGCTCGTGACGTTGAGGACGTTCGTCTCGGCGCTCGTCGCCTGGAGGTAGAAGCGGTTGGAGTTGTGGACCGCCATGCGGTCCTCGGGGGTGATGCGCAGCCCCATGCTCGAGAGGCAGGCGACGGCGTAGCGGGCGTCTTTGCGGATTTTCATCGGTTTTCCTGTGATTTCGCCGCGCTCGTGCCGCGCGACGAGGCGGGAGTATACCGGAAACCCCTCCGAAAGTCACATCCTTTCCTCCCTCTCGCGCGCTCGCGCGAGCGCGCCTTCGCGCTTGCGCGCGCGTGCGAAACGTGCTAGAATGCACCCCGTTTCCAACCCACCCTCCCCCACCCCGCCATGTCCGACCCCTCCGATCCCGCCCTCTCCCCCGCCACCCGCGAAGCCGGTTCCGTGCCCGAAGCTTCAGCTTCGGGTTCCGCCGACGAAGAGGCCTCCTTCGCCGCCGCCTCCCACGTCTCCGAGGACCAGGACTACGGCGCCGGCCAGATCCAGGTCCTCGAGGGCATGGAGGCCGTCCGCAAGCGCCCCGCCATGTACATCGGCGACACCTTCGAGCGCGGCTACCACCACTGCGTCTACGAGGTCGTCGACAACTCGATCGACGAGGCCATGGCCGGCTTCTGCACGCACGTGGACGTCACGCTCAACGCCGACGGCTCCTGCACCGTGCGCGACGACGGCCGCGGCATCCCCGTCGACATGCACCCCACCGAGCACCGCCCCGCCGTCGAGGTCGTCCTCACGGTCCTCCACGCCGGCGGCAAGTTCGGCAACGGCGGCTACAAGGTCTCCGGCGGCCTCCACGGCGTCGGCGTCTCCTGCGTGAACGCCCTCTCCGACTGGCTCGAGGTCGAGGTCCGCCGCGACGGCAAGGTCCACCGCATGCGCTTCTCCCGCGGCCACGTCACCAAGCCCCTCGAGGTCGTCGGCGCCTGCCCCGCCGAGGAGACCGGCACCACCGTCACCTTCCACCTCGACAAGGAGATCTTCCACGACGACCAGGGCAACACCTACGACTTCAAGTGGGACATCCTCGCCAAGCGCTTCAAGGAGCTCTCCTTCCTCAACCCCGGCGTCACAATCAACTTCGCCGACGAGAACACCGGCAAGAGGGAGACCTACTACCACAAGGACGGCATCGTCGGCTTCATCCGCTCCGTCACCCGGGGCCGCGCCTCCATCGAGCCCGACCCCGCCGTGCGCGACGCGAAGCTGCCCTGCGACCGCGCCGAGGTGATCTCCGTGAAGGGCGTCGAGGACGGCGTCTCCGCCGAGATCGCCCTGCAGTACGTCGACGAGAAGTACGACGAGTCGATCTTCACCTTCGCCAACAACATCAACACCATCGAGGGCGGCACCCACCTCTCCGGCTTCTGCTCCGCCCTCACCGGCATGGTGAACAACTACGCCCGCGCCAACAAGCTCCTCAAGGAGAGCGAGGAGAACCTCGCCGGCGAGGACATCCGCGAGGGCATCGTCTGCGTCATCTCCGTCAAGGTCCCCAACCCCCAGTTCGAGGGCCAGACCAAGACCAAGCTCGGCAACTCCAACGTCGCCGGCATCGTCCAGCGCCTCGTGGGCTCCAAGCTCAAGGACTACTTCGACGAGAACCCCAAGGTCGCCCAGGCCATCGTCACCAAGGCCGTCGGCTCCCAGCGCGCCCGCTTCGCCGCCCGCAAGGCCCGCGAGATGGCCCGCAACGACAACAAGAAGCTCGGCAAGTTCCTCGGAAAATTGAAGGACTGCTCCTCCCGCAACCGCGACGAATGCGAACTCTTCCTCGTCGAGGGCGACTCCGCCGGCGGCTCCGCGATGAAGGGCCGCGACACCCGCACCCAGGCCATCCTCCCGCTCCGCGGCAAGGTCCTCAACGTCCAGAAGGCCCGCATCGACCGCATCCTCGCCAACCAGGAGATCCACTCCCTCATCTCCGCCATCGGCGGCGGCTTCGGCAACAACGAGTTCGACGTCTCCAAGATCCGCTACGACAAGATCGTCATCATGACCGATGCCGACGTCGACGGCGCGCACATCCGCACGCTGCTACTGACGTTCTTCTACAACCAGATGCGCCCGCTCATCGAGCACGGCCACGTCTACATCGCGCAGCCCCCGCTCTACGGCATCAAGAAGAACAAGAACATCGAGTACATCGAGAGCGACGTCAAGCTCACCGCCCGCCTCATCGCCCTCGGCGCCGAGGAGTTCTCCTTCGCCTCCGCCGACGGCGCGTCCAGGGTGGAGAGCCGCGACATGCCGGACCTCCTCCGCGCCCTCGCCGCCTCCGAGGACCTCTGCAACCGCCTCGTCAAGCAGAACGTCGACATCCGCCGCTACTTCCGCGAGCGCAACGCCGCCGGCGAGTTCCCCCGCTTCCGCGTCCTCTCCGACACCGACGGCAACCCCGTCGAGACCTACGCCTTCAAACAAAAAGACGTCGAAGAGATCAAAATGCGCACCGCCGCGGCCCTCGCCGGCCTATCCGCCCCCCCCGCGGACTGGGAATCCGCCCCCCTCCGAGAGGGGGGTGGCGGCGAAGCCGCCGGGGGGAGTACTCCGTCCGTCGACCAGCCGGCGCAAAGCGGCGCCCCCGAGAGTGTTGCCGGGCCGGCCCCGTCCGGCCCCGCCGCCGCGTTCGCGGCGGCGCTGGAGTCTCTCGACGAGCCCGAGAACCCCAACTTCACCTGCACCGAGATCCTGCAGGCCGGCACGCTCCGCCGCAACATGGACACGCTCGCCGAGCTCTACCGGCTCCCGGCCTCGGCCTTCTGGGGCGCGGAGGGCGCGACCATCGGCACCATCACGGACACCAAGGGCAACGCGACTCCGGTCGAATCCCTGATGGACCTCCTGGAGCAGGTGCGCGCGCGCGGCCGCAAGGGCCTCACGATCCAGCGCTACAAGGGCCTCGGCGAAATGGACTGGGACCAGCTCTACGACACCACGATGGACCCGGCCAAGCGCAAGATGCTGCGCGTCTCCCTCGACTCGGCCGTCGACGCGGACAAGACCTTCTCGCTCCTCATGGGCGACGAAGTCGCCCCCCGCCGCAACTGGATCGAGTCCAACGCGCTGATGGCCAATATTGATGCGTAGGCAGACCGCGCGCGGCGGCATCGCCGCCGCGCGGGTCTGCCTGGCAAGGTGCGCGCTTCGCGCGCGCCGCCCTCCGCTCTCCTAGGAGTCTTGCTCCTACCCTCGCCCCTTCGCCCCCCGCCCCCGCAGTCCCGATGCCCGGGCTCCGCCCCGGCAAAAACCATCGAACCCCGCCACAAAAGGAAATCCCATGACCCTCCGCGACCTCGCCCGAAAGATTCTTTCAGAATCCCTCTTGCCTCTCTCTGCTCGGCAGGTCTGGGAAACCGCCGTGAAACAAGGATTGGACAAACAAGCGGACATCCACGGAAAGACCCCAGATGCATCGCTGGCATCCTACCTCTATACGGAATCCAAAAAGACAGGTTCCGGCATCGTGGCGACAGGCGCTAGGCCGACCCTGTTTGCATTATCCCAACCCGCAAACCCGATGCCCGTCGCCAACAAAACCAAGAAGCCGAACAACGGCCAATCAAAGCCCGAGAAAAATTCCGCCGTGTCGAAATACAACTCATCAAACCCGCCAAAGATGTGGGGCATCCACTCCCGCGATGATGCGCTGTTCCGCCACGAAAACTTCATTGCCATTGGGTGGAAGGAGATGGGAGATCTTTCGAAACTGCCGGACAAACGCGAAGCATTCAAGACCCGCTTCGCCCAAGTTTATCCAGATGCCAAGAAAGCGGCTATCCCGACCGCAGCTGGAATGCTGTATCGATTTATCTACGATGCAGCGGTCGGCGACTACGTCGTCTATCCGTCAAAGCAAGACCGGAAAATCAATCTCGGCATCATCGATGGTCCCTACCTCTTCGATCCCGAACAACACTATTCACACCAGCGGAAGGTGAAATGGGTCAAGCAAATCTCGCGCGATCTGTTCTCTCCCGCGGCCTTGTATGAAGTTGGGTCCGCTATGACCTTCTTCTCCGTCCGCTCCTTCGCGGACGAGTTTTTGAAATCCCTTTCGCCTGGCTTCAAGCCGGAAAAGACCGTTGAAGAAACGGAAGTTTCCGAAACCGCCGTGACGGCCGAAAGCATCCTTGATACCACGAAGGACTTCATCCTCAAAGAACTGAAAACAAACCTCAAGGGCTTTGCGCTTGAGGAATTCGTCGCCGACCTCCTTCAAGCGATGGGATACCGCACGACTCTATCCAAGAAAGGAGGCGACGGGGGTGTCGACATCACGGCCTACAAGGACGAACTCCCTCCCCGGATTCTCGTCCAGGTTAAAAGCCAGGACGGCGATATCAACAAGGCCCCGATCGCGCAACTCAAGGGCGACATGAAACCCGGTGACTACGGTTTGTTCGTCACACTCTCCAACTACAACGAAAAAGCCGCGGACTTTCTCGCCGAAAACCCGAGTCTTCGAGGAATCAACGGCGGCGAACTCGCCGATCTGATTCTCAAGTACTACGCGGACATGAGCGAACGATTTCAGAAAATCATCCCCCTCAAAATGGTCTACGTTCCCTCCCCCGCGGATGGAAAAGAATAGAAGAACCATCAGGCCGCTTTCGCAAGTCCGTACGACCGAGACCCTCTCTTGTCAGGTGGCCAAACGAAGACCTGTGGTGGAAGACAATTCAACCAATCTCCTGCATGCCATCCATGAACGATTCTGAAATTCGATTTGCCATATTGTCCGAAATCTCCGCAATGCAGGATTTTCTGTCAGTGCGGAAGACCGAAATCTCCAAACAGAACACCATTGTCGAATCCGCCATCAATCGATTTTTTGAACGGAATGCTCGGTCTCGCGCCAACAATCGGCTTGTGTCATTTCTAGCCGGACTCGGGTACGTTCCTTTGGATGCTTGCGGCGCCGCAAACGATTCTATCGACAATCGAAAAAGAGACTGGCGCGGGGATATTGCCCGAACCATCGCCAAGCATCCTTCGGAGCTTCTTCCCCTGATGCAGTCTCTTTACGAAGGAAGGGGCCAAGAAAATCCGGTAGAAGTGACTGTCCAGAATCCCGCGATAAAGACTTTGGTTGGTAGTTTCCTTGACAAACTGGCTCATGCTGGTTTCCTCTTCTCGTTCGCCAAAACTCCGTCCGGGTTTTCGGTAGTTCTTTCTTCCGACTTGCGTTCGCGAGCAAAACGACTTTCGAAATCTGTTTGCGAGAAAAGACTCTGGCTTCGTTCCGGGTGGGCGGAAAAAGCTTTTCTCTATCTGGCTGAGAAAACGTTTCGATCGTTTTCGACGGAACGTAAAATTCCCGTAGATTTCTACTGGAACGTGAGTGTCAGCGACAGACCGCCATATTCCATCCCGAGTACAGAGTTCGACATCCTCGTCTGGCTGGGAAACAAATGGTATGTCTTCGAATCCAAAGCGGGAACGAATCTTGGAGTGGTTCGTTGGGTGGATCGATGGCATCTGTTCGGAGAAGACAGGCCTGATCGAATAGCCACAATCATCCAATGTACCATCCAAAACTTCCCAACCGAAGTTTTTTCCCCATTGCATCTTTTTCCGCTTTCCTCATTTGAAGATTCATTGCGGGCGCTCCTGGAAGAAGATTTTCGGCACGCAGCAACCTAACTTTTTGTTTCTCCGCGCCAGCATGGCTCCTCCTCCGTCACCCGCGCCTTCGTCATCGTGAAACCCCGCTCCTCCATCCATCGCCCTTCCCCCGCGGCCGCGCCGCCCGCGGTAGCGCCGTTGCCCTTCTCCGAATACCTGACCTCGTCCGACCCCGACAAACGGCAGAGAGCCGAGAACTGGCGCTTCGCGATTGGTATTCAGCGCGTCGACGGTCTTTCGGTATCTCCGTTTCTCGTGGAACTCGCCCGGAAGAACATCGAGGGACTGATGACGAACGAAGAAGTCCAGCTCGCGGTCAGAGCCCACTACTCCAAGCAACCGAAATCCCCCAACCCCTAGCCCCTCCGCGCTGGCGCGGCGAAGCCGCCGCCCGCGCGACACAAACCATGAATCTCGCCATCCTCTCCGACCTCCACGGCTACGTTCCCTCGCCCGCCGCGCAGGCGGTGGTCGACAAGGCCGACGCCGTCTGCATCTGCGGCGACATCCAGAGCCGCGCGATGCACACCTTCGCGTGGATCAATTCCCTGAAGAAGCCCGTCGTCCTCGTGCCCGGCAACCACGACTGGTTCCTCTACGACCCCGCCGGCGCGGCCTCCAACTGGGGCTTCAAGCCGCACGTCCGAGTCCTGATCGACAGCGGCTGCGAACTGGACGGCGTCCGCTTCTGGGGGACGCCGTGGTCGCCGATCTTCTTCGACTGGGCCTTCATGCTCCCGCCCGACGGCCTCCGCGAGAAATACGCGAACATCCCGGAAGGCATCGACGTCCTCCTCACCCATTCCCCGCCGCGCATCCCGCGCAGCCGCATCGACATGGTGGAAGGCCGCCGCGACCATTGCGGCTCCGCCGAACTCGCCGAAGCCGTCCTCCGCGCCAAGCCCCGCCACCTCTTCTGCGGCCACATCCACACCGGCGACCACACCCCCGTCCGCCTCGGCTCCACCCTCTGCCGCAACGTCTCCTACCTCGACGAGCAGTACGCCCCCGCCTTCCTCCCGGCCACGCTGGAAATCTAACCGTCGATGACATCCCGTCTTCTCGTTCCGGCCGAGGCCGCCGCCGATCCCGCGCTCCGCGCGCTCTACGAAAGCGCGTTTCCGCGGGAGGAGCGGATTCCGTGGGACGACCTGCTGCGGCTCGTCCGGGAGATGCCGCTGGAGTTCGCGGAATACCGCGACGGGGAGGAGCTGATGGGGCTCACCATCGTGTATCCGCGGCCGCGGCTCTCGTGGTTCTGGTACTTCGCCGTGCCGGAGGAGAAGCGCGGGCGCGGCATCGGGCAGCGCATCCTCTCCGCGCTCCTCTCGCGCTACGAAGGGCGCTCGGCCGTCCTCGATATGGAGGACCCCGCGCAGCCCGGCGCGCCCAACCCGGAGCAGCGCCGCCGCCGCGCGGCCTTCTACCGGCGCAACGGCTTCCGCGAGACCGGCGTCGGCAAGACCTTCGGCCCCGTCGCGATGACCATCCTCCTGCGCGGCGACGACACCTTCGCGATGTCCGACTACGACACCCTCCTCTCCGAAATCTTCCGCTTCTGGAAGCCGCCCAAGTCCTGACGGCCGGGCTCCGCCCCGGCCGCCCGCCCTCCACTCGTCACTCGTCACTCGTCACTCGTCACTCCATGAAAGCCCTCCTCCCCCTCTCGATGATGGTCCTCGGCAACGTCTTCATGACGACCGCGTGGTACTGGCACCTGCGCCGCGGCGCCGCGGACGGCAAGCCGCTACTGCTCATCGTCCTGATGAGCTGGGGCATCGCGCTGCTGGAATACCTCATCATGGTGCCGGCCAACCGCCTGGGCGCGGCGGCGGGGCTCTCCGTGGCGCAGCTCAAGGTCGCGCAGGAGGTGATCACGCTCCTCGTGTTCGTCCCCTTCGCCTACTTCGTCCTGGGCGAGAAGCTCCGCCTCGACTACCTCTGGGCGTTCTTCTGCCTCGTCGGCGCCGTCTACTTCGTCAACCGCGCGAACTTCTGACCCGTCCGGCGGCCTCCCGCGCCCGGCGCGATTTTCCGGTTCCCTTTCCGGGGGCGCTGTGGTAGACTGCGCGCCCGTTCGCGGGTCGCGCGCCCGCGGGGCTCGTTTTGTCCCGCGCGGTTTCCGCCCGCCCACACAACCCGATTCCTCCCATGAGCGAAGCCAAGAAGAACGAAACCCTCTCCCTCACCGACCTCTCCGCGCGCATCGTCGCCGAGGCCGAGAACGAAAAGCCCGACGCCGCCAAGCTCCTCGGCTGGGTGCAGGACGTCGCCGCCCTCGTCGGCGCGGGCCGCAGCGAGGCCGAGCAGCAGCTGCGCGACCAGACGTTCCTCGTCGTCGAGCAGAAGTTCGTCGACCTGCACGACGTCCCCTCGCTCATGCGGCTCCTCGGGATCAAGGCCCGCTGGACCGGCAACCGCCCGCTCTACGGCACCGAGTGCGCCACCGTCCTCTCCTCCGCCACCAAGGACCGCCTCGTCCTCGCGAAGATCGCGAGCGCCGACTTCGGCAAGCGCCGCCCGCTCGAATCGCTCGACCGCCTCGCCTTCCTCCTCGCGCTCCAACCCGGCACCGCGGTCGTCGACCGCCGCTGGGGCTACGGCACCGTGAGGCGCGAGGACGACTTCTACCGCAACGCCGAGGTCGTCTTCGACCGCGACGGCGCGCCGCGCACGATCGGCTTCGGCTTCGCGGCCGACTCGCTCTCGATCGTCCCGGAGACGCACCTGCTGGCCGTCCGCCACGCCGACGAGGCCGCCTTCGCGCAGCGCTGCGCGGAGAAGCCCGGCGAGATCGTCCGCCTCGCGCTCGAGAGCTACGGCGACATGCCGGTCGCGAAGCTCCAGGCGACGCTCGAGGCGTTCGCGCTGCCGAAGGGAACCGAGTGGAAGAAGTTCTGGGCGTCCGCCCGCTCGCAGCTCGCGAAGGACCCCAAGGTGGTCGTCCCGCCCGCCTCGAAGAAGAACGCCCCCGTCGAGCTCCTGCGCGAGGGCGCCAGGGACTCCGGCTCCAAGGACGCCGGCGCGGCCGCCCGCCTCGCCGAGTGCCGCGACCCGAAGGAGGTCCTCGACCAGGTCGGCGCGGTCCTCCGCGAGGCCGAGGAGAGGGCCTCCGCCGCCGTCCGCGGCGGGATCGCCGCCGAGATCGAGTCGAAGGCGGCGGCCGCCGCCCGGGACAAGGCCCGCGCGGAGGGGGCGGACGATGCCGCCGCCGAGGCCGCCGCCGCCAAGGCCGTCGAGGCCATCGCCGTCAAGGCCGCCGTCGCCAAGGCCGTCAAGGCCGCCGCCGCCAAGGCCTTCGCCGAGGACCCGACGATCCTCCCGGAGGAGATGCGCCGGGCGATCTCGGACCGCCTCGCCTTCGTGATGAAGGCGTCCGTCGCGGACCGCCGCCTCGGCAACCGCGGCAAGTTCCAGGCGATCCTGCTCGCGCTGCAGTCCGGCGCGAAGACGCTCCCCGTCGCGTTCGGCGGCGGCGCCGCCGCGCGCAACCTGCTGCTCGACGAGTTCGCGTTCGCGGACGCCGACTGCCAGTCCGTGGACCTCGTCGCCACCGCCTCGCGCCCCGACCTGCTGCTCGACGCGGCCAGGACGCTCCCCGCCACGCAGATGGAGCCGCTCCTCGACGCCCTCCCGCTCGCGACGGACGCCGAGGTCGCCTCGCGCCTCGCGGCGATCGCGCCGCTCATGCCCTCGGGCCTCGTCGACCACCTCGCGCCGCGCCTCCTGCTCGGCTCCGGCGCGGAGGCGTTCCGCGCGATGCTGCTCGACCAGTTCCGGCAGGACCACGTCTACAACCCCGACGCCGAGGCGCAGAACGAGTTCGAGGACGCCGATCCGGCGGACGACGGCGCGGCGGACGACTTCGGCCTCCCGAAGGCCGACGGCCTCTCGCTCGCGCTCCTGCGCTGGGTCTGCCACGCGATCTCCTCCGAGAAGTGCGGCCAGGCGCTGCGCGCGGTCGTCTCGCCCTTCGCCGTCGTCTCGCTCGCGAGCGTCGCGCTCGGGTTCCCCGCCGAGAAGGAGAACCTGCGGATGCGCAACGACCTGAAGAAGCTCTTCGTCGCCGGCCGCCGCAGCACCGACCCGAAGACCAGGGGCATCGAGGTCGACGAGGGCTGCAAGTGGCTCGTCCCGCTCATGGAGGAGATGACCCCCGAGGAGCGCGCCTCCGTCTTCCTGCGCGTCCAGGCCGTGGACGGCATCTGGGAGCCGCTCCGCAAGCGCAACCTCGTCGCCAACCTCCTCGCGAAGTGGCCCGAGCTCGGCGCCAACGTCCCGAAGGAGCGCGCGCCCGAGGCCAAGGGCTTCTTCGTCGAGAACGCCACGAGCACCCGCACCTACCGCGAGCGCGAGGCGCAGTACCGCCACCTGATGGACGTCGAGATGCCCCAGAACCGCAAGGACATCGAGTTCGCCAAGGGCTTCGGCGACCTCTCCGAGAACTTCGAGTACGAGAGCGCGCGCAACAAGGAGCGCGAACTCGTCGCCCGCCAGCAGAAGCTCGAGGAGGAGCTCGGCCGCGTCTCCGCGTTCGACTTCTCGACCGTCGAGCAGAACGGCCTCGTCGGCCTCGGCTCCCGCGTCGTCGTGGAGCTGCCCGGCGGCGCCGAGAAGGTCTTCTCGATCCTCGGCGAGTGGGACAGCGAGCCCTCGCTCGGCATCCTCTCGTGCAGCACGCCGCTCGCGCGCGCGCTCCTCGACTGCCGCGAGGGCGACAGCGTGGAGCTTCCCGCCGAGAACGAGGAGGGCACCGTCGAGGGCGTCGTGAAGTCCGTCGGGGCGCTCTCCGAGGACATCCTCGCCTGGTCCCGGGGCTAGCGCGAAATGGCCGTCCCTCCCCCCAACGCCGCCTCCGCACGCGCCCTGCGCGAGCGGAGGGCGCAGCTCGACCGGCTCCTCTCCGAGGAGCTCCCGCGCAACCGCCGCGAGATCCAGGAGGCCAAGGAGTTCGGGGACCTCTCCGAGAACTTCGAATACGAGAGCGCGCGCAACCGCGAGCGCCAGCTCCTCGCGCGTCTCGAGACGCTCCAGCGCGAGATCCGCGAGGCCGCGGAGTTCGACTTCTCGCTCGTCGAGGCCGGCGAGGAGGCCGCGCCCGGAACGCGCGTCGAGCTGCGGTTCGAGGACGGCACCGAGCGCGTCCTCAACATCCTCGGGCTCTGGGACTTCGACGAGGAGCTCTGCGTCATCTCCGCCCACGCGCCGCTCGCGCAGCTCGTGATCGGGCGGAAGGCGGGCGACTCCGTCTCCGTCCCCGACCCCGACTTCGACGGCGAATACCTCGCCGCGGAGATCGTCTCCGTCGGCCCCCTCCCGCCCGAGGTCCTCGCCTGGGCGCGCTAGAGCGGTTCTAGAAAAAGCGTAGCCGCGATCCGTCCTGCCCTGCCCGTACTCCGGGCTCCCAAAACGCGGCGTTCCCGAATGCGTGGCCGCTCGGCGGGGCGCTCGCGCGGCGGCCTCGCGGGTCCCGGTCGCTCGGCGGGTTCACTCCCGCCTTCGCTCCCGTGGCCTCGCGACTCCGCTCGCGGGAGTGCCCCGCCTCGCTCTT
>Ga0310695_10001904_pt1 | contig 46481 bp, 30 predicted proteins | sample RumenRJG_04DNA_FD_203882 | JGI IMG/M metagenome (GOLD analysis project Ga0310695, IMG submission 203882) | Bovine rumen microbial communities from Lethbridge, Alberta, Canada - RJG_04 (v2) (version 2) | ecosystem: Host-associated > Mammals > Digestive system > Stomach > Rumen | place: Canada... | reverse complement strand
ACGCGATATAGAGAACCTACAGTCAAGTGGTATCTTAACTCGTAAGGGTGGCCGCAAGGATGGTGAATGGATTGTGACGGAGTTGGGCATGGCTATGCTTGAAGCGTTGAAGAAGTAACTAGACATCGCTGATGAGTCGCAGGAGGACTTCGACGAGCTTCTGATAGAGCAAAGCGCTAAAAGCCTCTGGATTCACTTCGCTGTGCGCCCCTTCGCCAATCGCAGAAAAATACAGCTGATGAAAGGGTAGGCGAGTCTGGCAAGTAAACAAAAAAATCGGGCCCATCGTGATGGTGGACCCGTTTTTGGTGTTTTGGTCTTTATGTCATTTTATTTGTTGTATCCGCACGCGGGATTTTCGTACATCGTGATGGGAATGCGGAACTGCATCATCTCGTCGAGGTTGTGGACGGGATGTTCCACGTCCTGCGGAATGGGTCGCTGAGAGAATGTCTGGAAGTAGAGCAGACAAGCGTCGCGCCACCATTCTGCGTCGCGGGCCTGGATGCGGAGCTTGCGCTGTACCTCGTTGAAACGCTGGGCATCGACATAAGGCTGCATGGCATCCCAAACGGCCAGGAAATGGCGGGCCTCGTGGACGCCGTCGTCGTACTTATGGCAGAGCTCGTCCCAGAACGTACGGCCGTTCTTCATCTTGTGGTCCCAAGGCACGTGGTGGAACCAGGTGAGCAAGTTCTCAGGACAGGTATTGATGTCGTTGTAGAGCTGGCAGAGTGCCTCAGGATACTGCTTGACATTGGCGGAACCCGTCGTGGTGCGGTCGAAGCCCATACCGACAGCGTCGGCCTTGTGGTAGTAGGGTGGGGTCCAGTCGGCACGCACGCCCTTGGGAGCGTACCACGGCTCTGGTCCGTAATGGTGGGTGCCGGCAAAGATGTGGTGAATGCCCAGCGGCATCATGTAGTCGACGCATGCCTCGCGGCTGTCCAGCATCAGCTGGAGAAGAGGTGAGAGGTGAGAGGTGAGAGGTGAGAGATTACCTTGTTCGCCGAAAGTCTGGGTGAGCCATTCGTCGGCAATCTCCTTCGGTGTCAGCGCAGGGTTCCATGCAGCACGTCCGAAGGCATACCAGTTGGCCTGAGCGAAGTGGTGACCACACCAGTTGGTGTCGTCGCCAATATTGGCCACACCAGCCATCGCACGGAGGCTGCCAGGCTTGACAAACGAGAAGAACTCCTGCCACATGGGGGCGAGATATACCAGGTGGTTGGCTGCACCCAGATACTCCTGTGTGAGCTGGAATTCCACCATCATCTGCGTCTTCTGCATGGCGGTAAACAACGGGCTGTAAGGCTCGCGCGGCTGGAAGTCGATGGGGCCGTTCTTGATCTGGATGATGACATTGTCGGCAAACTGACCGTCCAGCGGCATGAACTCCAGATAGGCCTGATTGGCACGATCAGGGCTCTGGGGCGCATACACGAAGGCGCGCCACATCACGATGCCCTTATGGGGCTTCAATACACGGGCCAGCATGTTGGCACCGTCGGCATGGGTACGTCCGAAATCCTGCGGACCAGGCTCGCCCTCAGAGTTGGCCTTCACGAGGAAGCCACCAAAGTCGGGAATCAGACGGTAGATCTCGTTCACCTTCTCCTTCCACCAGGCGACGACCTTCTTGTCGAGCGGGTCGGCAGTCGGCAGTCCACCCACCTTGATGGGCGAGGCGAAATTGATGGAAAGATACACGCGGATGCCGTAAGGACGCAACAGGTCGGCAATGGCCTTCGTCTGCTCCAGACTTGCCGTCGACAGTGCCTCAGGCTTGGCATTCACGTTGTTCAGCACGGTGCCATTGATGCCCACGGAGGCATTGGCACGCGCATACATCTGCAAACGCTCTGGATTGGGATTCACGAAGATGCTATGTCCTGCAAAACCGCGTTCGACGGTGCCGTTGGGGTTGTCCCAGTGGTTCAGGATGCGCAGGTCGTAGAAGGGCTTTTCTGTGATGTCGAGGCCGTCGCACGACTGTCCCGTCTGTTGCAGGCGCAGCAGGTGGTAGGCACCATAGAGCAGCCCTGCATCGTTGCTGGCCGTTATCACCGTCGTTGCACCCTGACTCTTGATGGTGTAGCCGTCGCGGGCCAAGCCCTTTTGCCGTTTCAGCACCACAGGGCCGCCCTGCCAGTAGGTTTGCAACTCGGTCATAGCCGTTCCCTTGACACCCGTTACGTTCGCCGTGGTGTTCGTCGTTTCCATGCGTAACCACAAGCGACTGCCGTCTTCACCGTTTACAGCGGCGAAACTCCATCCCGCTATCAGCAGGAAAAACATTGAGATAAAGCGTCTTTTCATTGTCATCTGTATCGTCTGTTGTTGATAGTTTCTATAAATAATGTTGCAAAATTAATCATTTATTATCAATTTTGGAGAATTATGCGTAACTTTGTGGCGTATTTTAACAAAATATATGTAATAAAGCGATATGAAGAGAATACTGATGGCGATGATAGTGGCGACGGTAGCGATGGCCTTGCGAGGACAGACGCTGGCGTTTCCGACGGCTGAGGGCTTCGGCAAGTATGCCTCTGGCGGTCGTGGAGGTAAGGTGGTGGAGGTGACGACGCTGGCTGACAGTGGCGAGGGGTCGTTGCGCTGGGCACTGACGGATGCCGGACGTGAGAATGCCACCATCGTGTTTCGCGTGAGTGGCACGATTGACATCGGTCCCAACCCCCAGCGCAAGAACGAACGTTCCATCCGTGCCAAGCTGAAGAATGTCACCATAGCGGGTCAGACGGCTCCTGGTGAGGGCATCCTGTTGCGAGGCGGCAAACTGAATCTGGGCGGTTCGGAGAATGTCATCATCCGCAACATCCGTTCGCGTCTGGGCGTTCTGAAACTGCCACGAAACGACGGCGAGACGGACGCGGCCTACAAGAAGCGCTGCTTCATCGAGGGTGGTGCCATCGGCATTGAAAACGCCCGTAACATCATCATCGACCACTGCTGTTTCGGATGGAGCGGCGAGGAGAACGTGACGATGTATGACAATCACTATACGACGATGCAGTGGTGTATCATCCACGAGGGTCTGCACGATGCGGGCCACAAGAAGGGCGTCAGGGGCTATGGTGCGCAGTGGGGTGGTTCGCCAGCGACGTTCCACCACAACCTGCTGGCACATAACGACAGCCGCTCGGCACGCATCAACGGAGCCTCGAATGCGAATGGCGACAAGAACGTCTTCCTGGAATATGTCAATAACGTGAACTTCAACTGGGGTCGCCAGAATTCCTGCTACGGTGGCGAGAACGAGGCAGGGGAGGGGAGCACGCACGAGTGTAATTTCGTGGGCAACTACTACAAGCCAGGCCCTGCGCATCCTGAGGATAATGTGTTCGTCGAACTGAGCAATGCCCGTAAGGGTAAACAGCTCACGGCACCCTCCGTTTGGTTCTTCGACGGCAACGTGATGGAGGGCGTGAAGGCGAAGGACAACTGGGCGCTCGTCAGCAATAAGACGCCATTTACTATCGAGCAGCAAAGAATGCACGAGCGATTGCAAAATACTGGGTTTCAGGAGTATATTGTAAAGGCAGAAAGCGCAAAGAGTGCCTATAAACATGTGTTGGAGAAGGCTGGCACCATTCGTCGTGATGCCGTCGAACGTCGTATCATTGAGGATGTGCGTAGCGGACAGCCCAGGTATCAAGGACGGTCTGCCAACAAGCCTGGCATTATCGATTCGCCTGCCGATACGGAAGGGTGGCCAACGTATGCTGACGCCCAGCCTGTGGCGGACAACGACCACGACGGAATGGCTGACGACTGGGAGCGCGACCACGGCCTCGACCCGTCGAATGCTGACGACCGTAACATCATCGTCTCGAAAGACGGCTATACCGCCCTTGAAGCCTATCTCTGTTCGCTGATGGGTGAAAATATCAAGTTCAAAAAATAGAAAACCATGATGAAAGTGAGAACGTTTTTTTTGGCATTGCTGCTGATAGTGGCAGTCGCCATGCAGGCTCAAAACAGCAACGACGTGGTGGATATTACGTCGCGATTCACTTATTGCTGGGGCGGCAATGAGTCGTTGACACATAATGCCGACGGCAGCATCACCTATCATACCAGTGTGTGGGGAGGATTGGTGGCATGGCTTGGTGGCGAGGACTGGTCGGACTATAGTGAGATAGTGTTCGAACTGAGCGCGCCATCGACCTGTGCCGTTCAGGGCTTGGTGATGTATCCGGAAGGGACGGCCAATGACCTGCACTATATGACTGCCGGCACTACTGTCGTTAACGTTGAACTGGATGCCGAGAAGCGTAAGAATGTCACGCAGGTAGCACTGCAGACGGACAAGGCCGTCACGTTGGTCGTCAAGCGCATATATCTGAAGATTGAGCGTTTGCCAGAGTATGGCGAGCAGAAAGGACAGCTGAAAATCAACGAGCTGATGCAGTCGAACATCGATTGTCTGATGGACGACCTGAACGATTTTCCTGACTCGTGGGTAGAGCTATACAACAGCGGCGACACCCCAGTCAATCTGGGCAAATACAAGCTGGGAGTGGAGGCAAATGTCGCCAGCGCATGGCAGTTGCCGCCGATGACGATAGACCCTTACGGATTTGTAGTAGTCTTTGCCGACAAAGTTGGCAAGCGGCTGCATACCGACTTCCGCTTGGACTCTGGCAAGGGTGGCAGTGTCTATTTGTTCTTCAACGGTGAGGTGGACGACAAGCGTGAAAACATAGAGAAGCAGCCAGCGCCCAATATCTCGTTAGGCGTGAAGACGGAGACGGACGATTCGTGGGGCTACCAGTATGAGCCCACGCCAGGTGCTGCCAACTGTGGCGTGCTGTGTACGAAGAAACAATTGCTGGGCGCACCCGTGTTCAGCGAACAGGGTAGGGTGCTGACCAGTGGTGCTACCATTCAGTTGCAGTTGTCGCCTGCCGACGATTCTCCTAAGAGCACCGTGGTGCACTATACCCTCGACGGTAGCGAACCTACTGCCAACAGTCCGCAATACACCTCTCCCATCACTATCCGCAAGACCACCACGGTGCGTGCGAAAGCTTTCTGTGAGGGCTACCTGTCGCCTCGCAGTGTTACGCAGTCGTTCATTTTCTTGGGTCGCGACATGACGTTGCCTGTTGTCTCGCTGGTCACCGACCAACGCTATTGGTACGATTCGAAGCTGGGCATCATCAGCAACAATTCGTCGGAGAACCGCAACGACTGGCGCCGTCCTGTCAACATCGAATACTTCGAGACGCCCAATAGCGACAGCAAACTCAATCAGTTGGGCGAGACGCGCGTTCAGGGTGGTGCGTCGCGCAGTTCCAAACTGAAGTCATTGGCCGTCTATGCCCACAAACGCTTTGGCGAGAAACGTTTGGCCTACGAGTTCTTCCCTGACCAACGTCCTGGCGATACGGAGTTCAAGTCGCTGGTGTTGCGCAATGCCGGCAACGACTTCGACTATCTCCTGATGCGCGATGCCGTCATCCAGCGCACCATGGGTCAGCACGTCGACCTCGACTGGCAGGCGTGGCGTCCTGTCATCATCTTCAAAAATGGCGTTTATAAAGGCATTCTCAACATCCGCGAGCGCTCGAACGAGGACAACATCTATACCCACTACGACAAGCTCGAGGATATTGACATGATAGAGAACTGGTACGAGCTGAAGGAGGGCGACTGGGAACATTGGAACCGTTTCAAGGCATTCTATCAGGAGACGGGACACACGCTGGCGGACTATGAGCAATGGATGGATTGTGAGGAGTTTGCCAACCTGTTGCTGATGAACCTCTACTACAGCAATCGCGACTTCCCTGGCAACAACATCGTCATGTGGCGACCGCGTAAGGAAGGCGGACGTTGGCGCTTTATTGCCAAGGATACCGACTTCGGACTGGGGCTCTATGGTCATGCTGCCGATTACAACACCGTTGCATGGATCAATGACCACAACTATGACGCCAGCGCCAACTGGGCCAATGGCAGCGACGAGACACGCCTGTTCCGTCGACTGATGGCCATCAGCGATTTCCGTCGCATGTTCCTCGACCGTGCGGCAGTCTATATGGGCGATTTCCTCAATGAGCGCGGCATCCGTGCCATTTGGGACCCGATGGTCGATATGATTCGTCAGGAGTTTCCCTATCACAAGCAGGCAGTGAACGGCTGGATCAATTACGACAACGAACTGAAGGGTGCCCGCAATTGGCTGGCAGCACGTACGTCCTATTTCATCTATCAGCTGGCCAGTTTCTACAACGAGGGCACGCCCACCGTGCTGACCGTCAACAAGGATGTGGATTCCGACAAACTTGCGGACGTCACCATTAGCATCAACGACATCCCACTGACGCAACCGGTTTTCGACGGAAAATACTATGCCGGACGTCAGGTGACCCTGCGTGCCGAGGGCGGACAGCAGCCTGTCGTGGGTTGGTCGATAGTGCAAGTGGATAACAATAACTCCACGTCAACCACTGAAATAGACGGAGCACAACATATCTTCACGATGCCGTCGTGTAAGTCGCTGACAATCAATGCGCTGTTCAATACTTCCGGCATCCGCACCATCACCACAGATGACCGTCCTGCCAGCGACTGGTACCGTCTCGATGGTCGTCGCCTGCAGGGCCGTCCCACCCATCCCGGCCTTTACATCCATCAAGGCCGCAAGGTGGTCGTTGAATAAATCCCAAGTTTACAGGGTTACAGGTTTTTCTTCTTTGGCAGGCGCTTGGCTTTGCGGAGGGCCTCGGTGATGATCCACTGCAATTGGCCATTGGTGCTGCGGAACTCGTCCGCAGCCCAGGCCTCAATTGCGTTCATCGTTTCCGCGTCCACGCGCAAGATGAAACTTTTGGTTGTTTTCTCAGCCATAACGTCTTACACTTCCCTTCTTTCTACATTGGCCATTTTCCATCAGACAAGTTTAATGGTTCAGCGTTCCTGTGTTCACTACGGGCTGGGCTGAGTCGTCGCCACAAAGTACTACCAACAGATTGCTGACCATTGCGGCCTTTTTATCGTCGTCTAACTCTACGACATCCTCGTTAGAGAGTTTGTCGAGAGCCATCTTAACCATCGAAACTGCACCCTCGACAATCTTCTCGCGAGCGGTGATGATAGCTGAAGCCTGCTGGCGACGCAGCATGACAGCAGCAATTTCAGGAGCGTAAGCCAGATAGTTGATGCGGGCCTCGACCACCTCGATGCCTGCCAGAGCCAGACGCTCGTTCAGCTTTTCTTCCAGTTGGTCGTTGATCTCGTCACCACCACCACGCAGGGTGAGATTGTCGCTCTGACAATCGGTGCTCACCGTTGTCTTATCCTCGTCGTCGTAGGCATACTGCCCAGCCACCTGACGCAGGGCAGCATCGCTCTGCACACGCACGAAGCACTCGAGGGCATTCATGATGGAGCGCATATCGGTACCCACGGAATTGGGGGCAGAAGCCATCGTCTGCGTATCCACCTCGAACAGGGCCTTATACGTATCCTTCAGTTTCCACACCAACACCAGACCGATCATCACGGGATTACCCGTCTTGTCGTTCACCTTGATGGGCTCTGCGTCGAGGTTACGTGCGCGGAGGCTGACTTTTTTGGTGCTATAAAGGGGATTGATCCAGAAGAAACCTGTCTTCGAGAACGTGCCGTCATACTTGCCAAACCATGTAGCTACGCTAGCCTCGTTGGGTTCGAGCATCATATGGCCACACCACATGAAGATGTTGATAACGAGCAGCAGGATGCCGCCACCCAGCAGCCATCCACCATCGCCACCGTCTGACTCGTCGAGCAGGATAATGCTGAAAACAATCGTTACGATAGACAATACCAGAATCAGGAAGTTGACGAACAACATCAGGAATCCGTTCATCACCCAACCTTTGAATGCAAATTCTTTTGTTTCCATAATTTTCAATGTTTAATATTCACGATGATATTAATTTGATATCGCAAAGATATGAACAATTTTTCATCCGACAATGGATTTGCACTAATATTTAAGTATCTTTAACTATGAACTATGAACTATGAACTATGAACTTTTCGTACCTTTGCACCCATGAATGTCAAAGAGATAGAAAACAAGCGTATCGCTGTGCTGCTTTCGGGCGGTGTCGATTCGAGCGTGGTGCTCTACGAACTGGTGCGCCAAGGCCTGCATCCGGACTGCTTTTACATCAAGATTGGTCCTGAGGAGGAAGAGGAGTGGGACTGCTCCAGCGAAGAGGATTTGGAGATGGCCACAGCCGTGTCGCACAAATATGGTTGCAAGTTGGAGGTCATAGACTGCCACAAGGAATATTGGGACCAGGTGACGACGTACACGATGGATAAGGTACGTGCGGGCATGACGCCGAACCCTGACGTGATGTGCAACCGACTGATCAAGTTCGGAGCCTTTCACGAGAAATGCGGTCACGACTACGACCTCATCGCCACAGGGCATTATGCCACGACGGAGAGTGACGCAGAGGATAGAAAATGGCTCTGCACCAGTCCTGACCCCGTGAAGGACCAGACTGACTTCCTCGCTCAGATTTATGACTGGCAGCTGGCGAAGGCCTTGTTCCCTATTGGTCACATGATGAAGGACGAGGTACGCGTGATAGCCGAGCGCGAGCATTTGGTCAATGCCAAGCGTAAGGACTCGCAGGGCATCTGTTTCTTGGGGAAAATCAACTACAACGACTATCTGCGCCGTTACTTAGGCGAATTGCCTGGCGACGTGGTGGAACTGGAAACGGGCAAGAAAATCGGTCAGCACAAAGGCCACTGGTTCCACACCATCGGTCAGCGCAAGGGTATGGGATTGGGAGGCGGTCCTTGGTTCGTCATCAAGAAAGACATCGACCAGAACATCATCTACGTGTCTCACGGCTACGACCCTGCGACAGCCTACAAGCAGGATTTTCCCATTATGGACTTCCATAGCATCAACGGACAACTGCCCCCAACGGATATCACGCTGAAGATTCGCCACACTCCCGAATATCTGCCTGCCAAATTGGAGAGCTTGGGTGAAGGCCGCTATACGGTTCATGCTGAGGCACCCATTCACGGTGTCGCCCCAGGTCAGTTCTGCGTCGTTTACGACAATCGCCACCACCGTTGCTACGGCAGTGGCGAAATAACAGTTTAAAACTTAACCCTAATTATATCATTACCTTGCAGGTGAGAGATACCATTGTGCTTTTTTGGTGCCCTTCGACGTGCTCCATTCGAGGAAGTCGGGATAGAGATTGTCAATCATAATGCTCTCATTCTCTCTGAGCAGGATGGTGTTCTTGAAGGCATCGATGTTTACGCCAGCGAGATAGAACGCAAAGGGATAGTTGCCGCTACGGACAAAGAAAATGTCGTTGCTCGGCTTCGAGGCATCGTCGCCTGTGCCAAAATATTTGAAGTCCATCTTGGGAGTCGGTGCCTCGTAGGGGATGTGTACCTCCCACTCCTGATCGTTAGCCTCCTTGCGGAAGATGAAAGGCTCTACGGACGCCAGTTCTTCGTTCTTCGCTCCATCTTTGTAGTAGAGCTCCAAAATGTATGTCGTTCCGAGTTCTGCCTTCACGTCGTTGGTGAGGTAATAGATGCTACCGTCATTTTCAAACGTCACTTGCGCGTTGTCGTCTGAGCCGCTTGCAATCTTTCTCATCACGATGCTGGTGGGCTTTTTCTGGGTGTTCAGCTTCAGGGCCAGTCCGCTGGTCAGTGTGACATAGTTCTGATAGGTGGTGAGGTAGAACGTCTGAAAAATGGTCTTGAAATCTGTGAGGGTATTGGTGCGCGTCATTTCACGCTCGTGCTTGAAGTCGACCACCACGTCGTTCATATCGTAGTCGCCCTGGGCAGGCCACAGGTCCTCGAAGGCATAGACACCCTCGGTGACGACGCGGTCGGATTCAATCTCGGGCAGTGGCTTGAAGGCATTGACGGGCTTGAGTGCGAAGACCACGTCGTCGTAGTCCTCGTCGTTGCAGGCATCCTCGAAGGAGACGATGGCATACTTGTCGCCATTGGTGGTGTTGTAGGCAAACTTCGCCGAGCGGCTGTCGCCATTGGGGTTGGGATACTGGTAAGGCGACTTCTTGTTCTCAAATCCTGCGGGTACCTTGCAATATGACATTTTTGGTGTTGATGCACCCCACACGTTATACTTTCGGTCGTTATCTGCGAATCCCTTGATGACGTAGTCCTGGCCCTGCATGCCCCATCCGTGGCTCTTCAGAATGAAACCAATCTTGATGTTAGCAGGGAATATTTTGCTAGCTCCGGTCGTGTCACCTTCGGCAATGTTGGGATAGTACATCAGTTGAATGGCATCGCCGCGGTTAACGCCGATGTTGCCGTTATAGTCGTTTTTGCGGCTGTCGAATCTCGCCCAGTTGCCGTCCTGTGTGTTGGGGAACAGCATGATGATGTTCAGGTCTTCCTTTTTGGTGGGCTCCTCGCCAGCCTGATAATAGTAGTATCCCAGCGAACTGTTCCAGCAGGTGCTGCCTCCAAGCATGGTGATTGTCACCTCTGAGGCCACGCCCAGCGTCAGATCCTCGTGGTCGCGGTAGGTCTTTCTGCAGGCCTTGTTGGCATTCAGCACCTGACTCACGGTAGCATACAAGCCTTCCATATCCTCGTCGCTGAAGATGAGCTTTTTGTCAACCTTGCTCTTGTCAATGAGGTAGCTGGGAGCTCCGCTCCTGTCATCCCAAGTGCCAAGGGGGGTCTGCCAGTCCTTATAGATGCGCTCGCCGATCTTATTACCGTTGTCATCAACGTTGAACGAGAGCTGTGGCATTCTTGAAACATCGTTGGTCTGTGCTCCTCTGCGTGTGACAGCACGGCGGGCAGCGCGAGTGCCGGCAGACGTGGCTGCGGCCTTGGCGGCACCATTCTGTACGTCAGTCTCCATCAGCTGTTCGGTCACAAAGAAATTACCCGTCACCACATACAGATGCTTGGCGTAAGCAGGCAGTTCGACGGTCTGGTTGAAACGTCCGTTCTTGTCCGTATAGTCCTCGTAAATGGGTTTGATGTTCTCGTCCAGGTGTTCGTCCTCACCTTCACCTACGAAGGGATTCTCATGATAAATACTGAAGAATACCGGTCCATGGGTGTTGAATGCCGAGTAATCGACAGTCAGCATTACATTCTGAACGGTCGAGAAGTCGAAGGTGTTGGCCACTTTCTTTTCCTCACCGGGCTTCGGTGCGTTGGGATCGTACAGGTCCTTGTCCTTACATGAAAACATCATTACTGACATCAGCGTCAGCAGCATCATAGTTAACTTTTTCATAACTAATACATTATTTAATTAATTTTTAATGGTAAATTATACACTCGTTGAATTTGGTGGCAAAATTACACCTTTCACCCCAAACGATAGATAAAAATCAAGCAATAAATATATAAATCGGTAAAAATTGACTGATTTTGATGTTTATTTTACGGATTATTTGTAATTTTGCAGCGAAAATATAAATTAATCCAACACATCAATGATAGACAATACATATTATTGGTATGGCGTTTCGATGACGGTTTACATCGTTACCTGCTGGCTGTTTTCAGCCATGAGGGCGTTCCATACCTGTCAGCAGCCCAAGAAGAACAGAGCCTACATCTGGCCCGACAGAAAACTGCAGATCATCATCTATTCAATGGCCACATTGCTGTTGCCATACGTTTTCGACCCCACCAGTCCGTCGGCGTGGCTGCTGGTGAAGTCGTATTTCCCTGCCACCTATTATTTCTATTGCGGTGTGCTCATGTTCATGTTCTTCGGCACCGTGAAGCAGCGGAGCCGATGGAAGAACATCAGCTGGGTCTTCGCCATATTCATCATCATTGCCATGACGCCGCTCGTCATCAATGCATGGGTGCCGGGCGAGGTGCTCAGTGCCAAAGGCATCGAGATGCAGCAGTGGATTGTGCTGGCCGTCAGCCTGCTGTCCATCCCCTACTGCCTCTTTTCCATGTGGAAGGTGTGGGGATGCATTGCCGAGGCCCGCGACGACAACTACTCCAATCACGACGACTTCCCGCTGGCCTATGCCCAGCGCGTGTGGCTCTCGCCAGTATTCCTGACGCCCTTCCTGTGGCCTGCATTCCTCACCGACAATCCCACGGTGCTGGCCTGCATGCTGCTGCCCCTGTCGGTGTTCAACGTCATCCTGCTGCTGACAGTCATGCCCGTCTGGCGCCGCAGGGTCATCCTGTCAGAGAACATCGATGACGAGACGGAGGCCGATGCCGAGACGGAAGTTCGCGAACACGTACTCATGGAGGAACGCATGAATGAGATTGCCAAGAAGATTGAGGAGTATGTCGACCAGCAGAAAGGCTATCTGAATCCCCACCTGAAGATTGACCAAGTCGTGGAATACTGCGCCACCAACCGCACCTACGTATCGCGAACCTTCAAGGAACGCTTCGGAGGGTTCTTCAACTACGTCAACCGCCTGCGTCTGGACCATTACGAGCGGTATATGCAGCAGAACAAAACCGCCACGAAGGACCTTGCCGCTCAGGAGTCGGGCTTCAGTTCCTATCAGGCATACTACAATGCCTCCCGTCGCTTGCAGTAAGGAAGTCGTTTGCGCTGTTTTCTGGGCGTGCGCGCTAAGCGCGGAGGTTAGTAGGCCTCACGGTATTTGTTTTCGTCCTTGTCGTCGAGCATTGAGAGATAGCTCTGGTAACGGCTTTGGGCGATGAAGTGGTCCTCGACGGCTTTGAGGACGGCACAACCGGGTTCGTGTGTGTGGGTGCAGTCGGAGAAGCGGCACTGCTTGGAGAATTCGAAGATTTCGCGGAAATAGCTGGTGAGCTCCTCACGTTCCATGTCGAAGGTGCCGAAGCCTTTGATGCCCGGGGTGTCGATGAGCCAGGTGCTGTTGGCGGAGGGTGTGTCGGCAGCGGAACCGCCGACCACCGGACAAGGACCGAGGGGAATCATTTCGGAGAAGGTGGTGGTGTGGGTGCCTGTCTGATGGGCTTCGCTGATGTCGGCCACGCGCTGGTTGGCGTGGGGAACGAGGCGATTGATGAGCGTCGATTTGCCGACACCTGAGTTGCCGCTGAGGAGCGTGATCTTGCCTTCGAGCAGGGGCCGCAGGGCTTCGACGCCTTCGCCCGTCTGTGCGGAGATGGCGTGACACTCGTAGCCAATGGTCTCGTAGAGCTGAATCATCATCTGCTGATAGTGCAGCTCGTCGTCGGAGAGCAGGTCGGTCTTATTAAAAATAAGTATCACGGGCACGCGATAGGCCTCTGCCGATGCCAGGAAACGGTCGATGAAGGTGGTAGAGGTCTCAGGGCGGCTGACGGTGATGACGAGCAAAGCCTGATCGACATTGGCAGCGAGGATATGGCTTTGCTTGGAGAGGTTGATGCTCTTGCGGATGATGTAGTTGCGACGGTCCTCGATTTCCGTGATCCAGCAGCCGTCGCCCACACTGACGCGGTCGCCTACTGCCACAGGATTGGTAGAGCGTATTCCCTTGATGCGGAAATTGCCCTTCACCTTACAATCAAGTAGCTGGCCATCGTCCGTAAGGACGGTGTACCAGCTTCCTGTATTTTTAATGACGAGTCCCTTCAACTGTCAATTATCAATTGTCAATTGTCAATTAAACAGTCATGATTTCCTTGTTTTTGGCCTCCATCAGCTCGTCAAGTTTCTTGATGTACTTGTCGTGCAGCTTCTGAAGATCGAGCTCGGCATCCTTCTCGTTATCCTCGGAAAGACCGTCCTTGATGGCTTTCTTCAGCTTTTCCTTGATGTCGCCACGAACGTTGCGAACTTCGACCTTGGCCTTTTCGGCAATCTTGTTGCACTGCTTCACCAAGTCGCGACGGCGCTCTTCGGTGGGCTGGGGGATACCCAGACGGATGATTTCGCCATTGTTTTCGGGGGTGATACCCACGTCGCTGTCCATGATGGCTTTCTCGATGTCGCGAATCTGTTTCTTGTCCCAAGGCTTGATGGCGATGGTGCGGGCATCGGGTGTGGACACGTTGGCTACTTGATTGAGTGGAACTTTCTGTCCGTAGGACTCTACTCTGACACCGCTGAGGATGGCCACGTTGGCACGTCCTGCGCGTACGCGGTTCAGTTCTTCCTCGAGGAACATTGCTGCCATTTCCATGCGCTCTTCAGCAGCGGCTAATGTTGCTTTTACGTCTATCATAAATGTATTGTTTTGAGTTTCTTGGGCTCAAAGTTACGAATAAGTGAGCAAAATACAAAATATTTTGGTAAAAAATTTGGTTATTGTGTTATTTTTGCCTATCTTTGTGGGCAATATTCATGTTTATTACTGTTCCCTTAACGAAAAGATGAACCTAAAACGCAGTAAAAATACCGTCTGTCGAGCATCACTTTCCACATTGATGCTGACAGTATCATTGCCACTTATGGCCCAGGTTGATTTGAAGAATATAGAACGCCTCTTCGACTTTGTGCACATGACAGCCTATTCCACGGCTGCATTCCTCATAGGGTTCTTCCTGCTGCTGTTCTATAACTTTGTGTATCACTACCGTGAACAGGATGCGAAGATGAAGGGTCTGAGCCAGTACGGACGTCTGTCGCTGGTATTGCAGACGAGTGGTTTGCGATTGTGTTTCTATAACATGCGTCGCCGCCATTGTATTTTTATCGAGGAAGGCGGTGAATTCTCAAAGGAATACGACCCGATAGAATTTGCCAGTCTTTTCGAGCGTGAAGACATTGAGGAAGTCCGTAAAATGGTTTTTGCCATCGGTGAGGGACGTCTGCCTTCCGGTAAGGTCAGGGTGAGAGGGCTTAAAAAGGAGGACGGCTCGCGGAAGATCTATGATTTTTCGATATCTGTTGCCCTTCGTAGGAACCACAAGGAAGTTGAGGACCTGCTCTTCATCCTTCATGACGTGAGCGACATAGAGACGCGCCGCGAGAAGGTGAACAAGCTGATGTTGCGTTACCAGACGGTGTTTGAATCGTCGCTGGTGGACATGGTGTATTACGATAAGTACGGTGTCTTGACAGGCATCAACGAGAAGGCTTGTCGGCAGTTTGGTGTGAAAGACCCTGAGACCGCCATCCGCGAAGGTTTCCTGCTGAAGGACAATCCTTTCTACAGTGGTGTCGATCTTCATCAGATGGACAATACCAGGACGTCGTCGATAGTCGATTTCGACCAGTTTGCAGACCCCGTTTACAAAACGGAGGAACTGGGACTGCACGGAAAGATGTATTATGAGTCGACCATCAATCCCATCCGTAATGAAAAAGGTGAACTGGAAGGCGTCTATATGGCAGGCCGTAACGTGACGGAGATGGTGGAGTCGTTCCATCATCAGCAAGAGGGATTCAAACGTCTCAGCGAGATGACAAAGGACATCAAGAGGTATATCTCGAACGTGAACTACGCCCTGCGCGTATCGGAAGTCCGATTGGTGAACTATGTCCCGTCGAAGTATACGCTGGAACTGTCGGACAACCTGAACGAGACGCAGTTGTATCTCTCGCAGTTGCGCTGCATACGTCTGGGCACGCCTCGTTTCCGTCGTGCCATCTCCAGTGCGTTGAATCGCATGGACCATAGAACGACGCATCCCGTAGAGCTCCTGATAGAAACGGAGATACACGACGAGCAGCGTCGTCCGGTATGGTTGCAGTTTAACATGATTCCGCTGAAGAACGCGGAGGGGCAGGTGGAACGCTATTTCGGCATGTGTCGTAACATGACGCAAATGGTGGAGACCGAGCGTCAGTTGGCCATTGAGTCGCAGAAGGCCCAAGAGACAGAACTGCTGAAGCAGGCTTTCCTGACGAACATGAGTTACGAGATCCGTACGCCGCTGAACACCGTGATTGGTTTTGCAGAACTCTTCGAGAGCGAGCACGATGAGGCCGACGAGCCGTTGTTTGTCAACGAGATACGCCAGAACTCGAATTCACTGTTACAACTGGTGAACGACATCCTCTTCCTGTCGCGAATGGATGCCAACATGATTGAGTTCAAGAAGGAAGAGGCCGACTTTGCGATGCTCTTTGAGAGCTGGTGCCAGATGGGATTGGTCAACGTGAATCCCGAGGTGAAGGTCGTCGTCGAGAATCCTTATGAACGGCTGCTCGTCTCCATCGACCTGGAACATGTCGGCAAGATTCTCGAGCGCTTGTGTTCCGTAGCGGTGAGCTATACCGAGAAGGGTACCATCCGTACGAAGTATGAATACCGTCATGGTGAGCTGGCTATCAGTATTGAGGATACAGGACGCGGTATTGACGAAAAGACGTTGCCTCACGCCTTCGAACGCTTTGTTCGCGACGAGCAAGATGGTGTGTGTGGAACAGGTCTTGACCTGCCTATTGTCCAGGCACTGGTTCAGCAGATGGGTGGTACCATTGAGCTGCAGTCTGAATACGGTAAAGGAACCACCGTCTGGGTGTTCATTCCTTGTGAAGCCTCAGTGATAGAGAAACGTCGTGAAATTGTATAACCCTGCATGAAATTCCTTATGACTATGTTCATCTATATGATATCGTTTGTTTGGCCGTTCCAGTTTCTGCCTACCATGGTGCTGCTGATTATCACCCTGTTGTTCTTGGTCATGCTTGTCCAAAACCGTATCGTAGTGCGGCGCGTGAAGAAATATTTGGCTGACACCCACTTCGCAGGAAACATGATGGAGGAGGCCGTGAAGATCAGTGATAATAATGTGGTACGCTTCGTCATTCGCGAGAAATATATCCATCGTCTTTACGGACACCTGTTCCCAGAGAATGGGCTTACCACCGAAGAGTGGAAAGAACGCCTGCATCCTGATGACAAGGAGGCTACGATTGCCCGTTTCCGCCATATGATGTTTGGCAGGAAGACGCAGGACGAGTTCTTCTATCGTTGGAACTTAAACTTTAATGGTGGCGCTCCGCAATGGGGGTATATGCACAATTACAGTGTTGTGGAGTTTCAGGCAGGGACGTCGATTCCTCAGAGTATCATCAGTACATTGCGCGACGAGACAGAGCTCCACGAGCAGGAAATAAGGGAGGAAGAACTGTCAGCGAAGTACCAGACAATCTTCGAACACTCCATCGTAGGTCTGTCCTTCTACAGTCCTGACGGATGGCTGTTGGATGCCAATAAGATTATGCGTGAAATCTGTCATTTCGACAGCGACACCTACGACGAGCATTTCTCGAACACGAATCTTTTCGACGCTATGCCGTTCAACGAGATTCTGGACAAAAACAATGTCGAGGAGGTGTGGGCCTGTGTTCAGAGTATCGTCCCTGAGCGTGGCATGCACGAGTATCTGGAATTACACGTCTACCCGTTGTATAGCGACGAGGGGAAACTCCTGACCATCGCCCTTGCAGTACGTAATGTGACCGGCGAACGCGAGATGTACTTGCAGGCCAAGCGGAACGATTTGGAAATCCAGAAGGTGAACAGCGAAATCATGCGTTACGAGGAGGAGTTGCGATACATGATGGAGGCTTGCGACATGCGTGCCTTCCGACTGTTCTTCGACGAACGGGTGGTACGTTTCTACAAGGGTCTGGGAACCATGGAACTCGAAATGTCGTTCGACGAGATTGAATCGCATTTTATCAACGAGCCGGAAACGCTGCGTAAGGGCTTTAAGGATCCATACACCTACTTCTCGCAACCTATGGGTTATATGGCTGAAATGCGTCCTGTGTTCCATGAGGGTCATGAGATACAATGGAACCAAATCAACAACATTCCCGTCTATGATGAAAACGGAGAGGTGAAGGAAGCTTTCGGACTGGTACGAAACATATCGGGCATGATGGAGAAACAGAAGCAGTTGAAGCGCGAGACGGAACGTGCCAACGACTCCGGACGTCTGAAGTCGGTGTTCCTGGCAAATATGACGCACGAGATCCGTACCCCGCTGAATGCCATCGTCGGCTTCACGGACCTGTTGCAGACCATCGAGTCGCCTGACGACAAGCGCGAGATGATTCGTGTCATTCATAACAACTGCGACATGCTGCTCCGACTCATCAACGATATTCTGGCGCTTAGTACGATGGATGCCAACGCCATGAAGATAGAGCCGCGCGACGTCGATGCAGCCCACGACTTCAATGAGATGGCAAAGACGCTCGCTCAGCGCGTACAAGAGCCTACCGTTGAATTCATCACCGACAACCCCTACGAGAAGTTGCTGACGCGACTGGACAGCGACCGCATCGGTCAGGTGCTCACCAATTTTGTGACCAATGCCGTAAAGTACACCCATCAAGGTCACATCCGATTGGGATTCCGCATTGAGGAACGCAAGGGCCAGCAGGGCTTCTATGCTTATTGCGAGGACACCGGAACGGGTATTCCCAAGGACAAGCAGGCGGCAGTGTTCGAGCGTTTCGTCAAACTCAACGACTATATTCAGGGCACCGGTCTCGGACTCTCCATCTGTAAGAGCATCATCGAGAAGTGTGGTGGTCAGATAGGCGTTGACAGCGAGGAAGGACAGGGCTCGACGTTCTGGTTCTGGATTCCTGCAGAAATATTTGAAGTGAAAGAAAAACAAATACCATCATGATATATAGAAACATGAGCATAGCCGGTTTCCGACAGCTCTTCTGCGCGATGCTGCTCGCTTTGTGTGCTATGCCTGTCGTAGCGCAAAAGCAGACATCGGCAAACGACAGCGTCAGGGTGTTTACCGAGGATCATCCGTTGGTTTACGAAGACGCCTGGGACTTGTGGCCTTATGCCTTCCTGAACGAAGCCGGTGAACCCGTCGGATTCAATATCGACTTGCTGAGACTGCTTTGCAATGAGCTCGACATACCCTATCGCGTCAAGTTGAAACCCACCAAGGAAGCCCTTGAGGATTTGAAGACGGGACGTGCCGACCTGATGTGCGGTATGGATGCCCATTTCCATAACGAGTATGCCACCTACGGCAATAGTGTCATTCAGATCTTCACCCATAGTGTTGTTCATAAAAAGAACGAGCCCGTGCTCATCAAGACCATTGACGACTTAGCGCACCATCGTGTCATCGTTCACGACGGCAGTTTCAGTCACCATCTGATGATTCAGAACGGGTGGGGTGCCAATGCCATTCCCTACGACGATATGCAGGAAGCCATCCAACATGCCCATGGCGTGGAAGGTACTCAGATTGTGTGGAACACCCTGTCACTCAAGTGGTTGCTGCGTAAGTTTCATTTCGACGACCTTGAACTGACACCCGTCAATATTCCTCATGGCGAGTATAAGTTCATGTCCAACAATCTCCAACTGCTCCATCGATTAGACAGTGTATTCACCCATCTGAATTCAACGGGACGACTGCAGCCCATCCAGAACAAGTGGTTCTACCCCGAGCGCACCGAGACGGGTATCCCCTCGTGGATATGGCGCGTAATCATTGTTATGGCGGTGATTATTGCCGTATTCCTGGCATATTACATCGGTTACCGCATCTACGAACGCCGCATGTCGCAGAATGTCAGACGCTCAAACAACCGTCTGGCACTTATCCTCACTACCAGTAAGGTGCACATCTGGCTGTTCGACATTGCCAAACGCACCATCAGCAGTCTCGACAACGACGGCAACAGGGTCGTCATACCCCTGTCGCCCAATTTCTTCCAGTACTACATGAATCCCGAGGACTACGAGAAACTCTGTGACGTCCTCCGCCAACTGGCCCTGCAGGAGAAAGAAAAGGACACGCTGGAAGTACGTTGCATGAAAGGACACAATGGCGAAGAGTTCATCTTCTCCGTCGATTTCTCCATCCTGCGACGGACCCGTTCCGGGCGTCCTACCGTCATCATCGGTGCTACAACCAATGTCACCGAGGAGCGTCAGCGCCGTCAGAAGCAAAAGGATGCCATGTTGCGCTATCAGTCCATCTTCAATTCTGCGATGGTCGATACCATTTCGTACGACGAACACGGAATCATCGACAATATGAACGAGAAAGCCGCTCGTGCCATTCCCGGTGGCGTACAGGCTGTCGTCGACGCAAAGATTCCCGTTCAGGATGTGCTTGGCGACCCCACCGTCACTACCGACAATCTGGAGTACACCTATCTGACACAGATTTACCGCTCGCCCGACGACGAACGTCCTCTGAACAGGTTCCTCAAGCGCGACGAATTATATTACGAACTACAGCTGGTACCCGTTCGCGACGACAACGGACGCCTGTTAGCCATCTATGGCACAGGGCGCGACGTCACCGAACTGGCAAAGTCGTACTCCCGTCTGCAGAAGAATATCGCCCAGATGGAGCAGGCTAATGCCGAGTTGCAGGAATATGTCCGTAACATCGACTATGTCATGCAGAATGGTGGCGTGCGTATTGCCACCTACTCCCCTGACAACCATACACTGACCGTCTATAGCGAGATCGACCATGTGCAGCTTCGTCTGACGCAGGCACGCTTGTTGGCATTGGCTGCCGACGAGTCGAAGAAGGCCGCCCAGCGACTGATGAACAGTATGGACAACCGCATGCGTACCCCCGTGAAGGATACCATCAAGTCGCTGGTGACCACCAAGGAGGGCCGTCGACTCCATCTGTATTTCTCGTTCGTGCCGGTCATTGCCGACGAGGGCGTCACCGAGTATTTCGGACTCATTCGTGACATCAGCGAAATCAAGGCTACCGAGGAGCAACTGGCGCACGAAACGGAGAAAGCCCGTGAGGTCGAGATGCTGAAGCAGGCCTTCCTTGCGAACATGAGTTACGAGATCCGCACACCGTTGAATTCCGTCGTGGGCTTTGCCGAACTCTTCGACAGGGAACACTCGAAGGACGACGAGGGATTCTTCATTCAGGAAATCAGGGAGAATTCCGAGAAGTTGCTGAAACTCATCAACGACATCCTCTATCTCTCGCGACTTGATGCCCAGATGATTGAGTTCAACAAGGCACCCATCGATTTTGCCGCTGTATTCGAGGGCCATTGCCAGTCGGCAGTGACCAACTACCTGCAACCCGATGTCAGTTTCTCGGTCGACAACCCCTACGAACGGCTGATGCTTACCATCGACCTGCAGAATCTGGGCATTGCCATCGACCAGATATTGATCAATGCCGCCCAGCACACCACCTCGGGTTACGTGCGCGCGCGCTATGATTATAATGGTGAAGATTTGATGGTGGCCGTTCAGGACACCGGCAGTGGCATCCCCGATGAGAAGATAGAGCATCTCTTCGACCGGTTCTATACCACCGATAACGTCGGTTCCGGTCTCGGCCTCGCCATCAGTCATGAAATCATTCAGCATCTGGGTGGTAAGATTCGTGTCAAATCCGAGCCCGGAAAAGGAACCATCGTGTGGGTTTCCGTTCCGTGTCAATGTAGTGAAATCATCAGAAAGTAAGGATATGAAGCATACAACAATATATTTCCTCCTAGCCCTCTTGCTTTGTCTGCCTCTGGGACTCCCTGCTGCCAACGAGTTCCCGGAATATACCGACGAACACCCGTTGGTCGTCGTCTGCGACTGGGATTTCCGTCCTTTCGAGTTCCTCGACAGCGAGGGGCAGCCCGCAGGCTATAACATTGACGTCCTCGACATGATTTTCGACCGTCTCGATATCCCCCATAAGTTCGTCATGCAGGAGTGGCATGTGGCCACCAACATGTTCCAGCACCGCGAGGCCGACCTCATCCATGCACTCTTCTATTTCTATAAGAACCATCCCTACGTCTCCACTCATAAGTACCTCAACTACTACAATCTGAAGGTGGTACGTAGGGCTGATACTCCCCCGATGAGGCCGTTCCATAGTTTGGGGCCTACCGATACGGTGCTGCTCAAGAAGGACGACTATGCCGCATTGACCATCGACATCATGTCCAACGTCCAGTTCGTCACTGAGTACCATTCACCTAAAGACGCACTCACAGGCATACGTGCAGGACGTTACAAATACTTTCTCTGGGGCGAGACGCCGCTCACCAGTAAAATACAGGAACTGGGCATCGACAGCCTCGTGCTCGACGATACAGAAATTCCTCCTGGCGAACTGCGCATCATTGGTTACAACCGCGACCTCATCGACATCATCGACGACCAGTACACCCGCCTCGAACAGGCAGGCGACTTGCAGCGCATTTACGACCGATGGTTCCATCCTGAGCGTGAACACGACGATACGTCGCCCGTTGCACTCTTTGTGCTCGGCGGTCTTGCGGCAGCCATCGCCTTCTCGCTCCTTCTTATCCGCCTTGTCAACCGTCGTGTGCGCAAGACCGTCCAGCAGCGTTCCGATCTGGGGCAGATGATGGACCAGGTGCTGAGCATGGGCAATTACGCGATGGTGGAGTGGGACTTAGCTGCCAATAAAGTCAGAAATACCTATGGCCACATGTTGCCCTTCGACGAGATGGATCCCGAGGACTTCCTGAAATGCATGCCTCCCGATGAGGCCAAGATGCTCCACAATCTCGATATGCAGCTGATCTCGGGTGCTGCCTCGCATTTTGACATGCATCTCAGCGTGAATCACGGGACGCCCGACAAACCCGAATGGAGGTCATATTACAGCAATGCCATTTCGGAGAAGGAGAACGGCAAGACGCGGTTCATCTACTACACCACCAAGGACATTACCGACGAGATGAACGAGGCGCGCCACGTTCAGGACCTCGCCAACAAATACAAAAAGATGTTCGACACGAACCTCATCGCCATGTCGTTCTACGATGCCAAGGGCTATCTGCTCGACGTTAACAAGAAGATGCTCGAACTGTGCCATATTGAGAATATCAAGGGACATCCTTTCACCAAGACGTCGCTCTTCGACCTCTCCAACCTCAAGGGTGTCTATATGCCGGGGGCACGCGACGTCATGCATGTCTGTCAGCATCTCTGCGAACCATCCCTCGGACTCGACAAGTACATTGAGTTCCGCATCCATCCCGTCATTACCGACGACAACAAACTGGTGTATTATATCGTCACCAGCCGCGATATTACAGCCGAGCGTAACGCGTTCCTCGAACAGCGTGCTCACGACCGCCAACTGCAGGCCACCAACGACGCCATCAGCCGTTACGAGCGCCAGCTCCACTACCTGTTGGAGGAGAGCCACATGTACATCTGGACCTATCGACCCTCTGAGAATGTAGTGCGTATGACGCGCTCGCCGGGCATCACCGAGTTTAGTGAGACCGTCGAGGATTATCTGGGCACCATCGACGAAGAGTATCGCCAGCAGGCTGCTGAGCAGATTACTCAGGCAATGGCCGAAGGCAAGGCTTATGTCACCATTATGCCTTTCGCCAGTACACCGCTCGACCCCAACCACAGCTGGTATTCCGTCAGTGGTATGCCCATCTTTGGCAAGGACGGGCAACTGAAGGAGTATTTCGGTTTGGCACGTAACGTCACAGACCTCATGGAGGCTCAACTGCAACTGCGTGTCGAGACGGAGCGCGCCGAGAATTCCGGACGTCTGAAGGCAGCCTTCCTTGCCAATATGACGCACGAGATCCGCACCCCGCTCAATGCCATCGTAGGCTTCAGCAGTCTCCTTCAGGCTGTCGATACCGACGAAGAGCGCCATGAGTTCATACGCATCATCCGCAACAACTGCGACATGCTGCTCCGACTCATCAACGACATCCTCGAAGCCTCCAACATGGGACAGTCTATGGCTCTCCAGCCCGAGGACGTCGACCTCTCGCAGGTCTTCGACGATATCTGCCTCTCGCTGGCACAGCGCGTCCAGGAACCCGGCGTCGAGTTCCAGAAGGACAATCCCTATCCCACGTGTCCTGCCACCCTCGACAAGGGCCGTATCATGCAGCTCCTCACCAATTTCGTCACCAATGCCGTAAAGTACACCCGCAAAGGCCACATCCGCGTCGGCTATCGCAAGGAGCAGCGCAAGGGCATCGACGGACTCTACTTCTATTGCGAGGATACGGGTGCCGGCATCCCCAAGGACAAGCAGGCCACCGTGTTCCAGCGTTTCGTCAAGCTCAACGACTTCGTCCAGGGCACCGGTCTCGGACTCTCCATCTGTAAGACCATTGTCGACCGTTGCGGTGGCGAAATCGGTGTCACGGGCGACGTAGGCGTCGGCTCCACCTTCTGGTTCTGGATTCCCCGCGACCTGACATAAAGGCATAAAAAAGAAAGGACTCACCATTCAGTGAGTCCTTATTCTTTCCTTTTACCGTTCGCTTACTTACGCAGGCCGAGAGCCTTGATCAGTTCACGATAGCGGTTGATGTCCTTGTTATAAAGGTACTTCAGGAGCTTACGACGACGACCTACCATCTTCGTCAGGGCACGGGCGGTACCGAAGTCCTTGTGGTTCTCCTTCAGGTGCTCCGTCAGGTGCTTGATGCGATAGCTGAACAGGGCTACCTGGCTTTCTACAGAACCGGTGTCCTGAGCGTTCTTGCCATACTGGCTGAAGATCTCGGTCTTCTTAGCTTGATCTAAATACATAATGTTTAATTGTGATTATAACTGTTTTGCAATGACATCTTTCGGACGCTCTCCTGCCTAATCACGGGCGGTTTACGTCGTCAAATGCTCCGGATTTTCCGAAATGCGGCTGCAAAATTACGAATAATTAGTGAAATGCGCAAATAATTCGCAGAAAATTTGTACCTTTGCACCCGAAATTACGTAATTTACTTATGCAGGATATCAGAAACATTGCAATTATTGCACACGTAGACCACGGCAAGACGACGCTCGTGGACAAGATGATGCTGGCCGGAAATCTGTTCCGTGAGGGACAGAACCTGTCCTCTCAAGTGTTGGATGCTAACGACCTTGAGCGCGAACGAGGCATCACCATTCTTTCAAAAAATGTCAGTATCAATTGGAAAGGAACGAAAATCAACATCATCGACACCCCGGGACACTCCGACTTCGGAGGCGAGGTAGAGCGCGTGCTCAACATGGCCGACGGATGTCTGCTCCTCGTCGATGCCTTCGAAGGCCCTATGCCCCAGACGCGCTTCGTGCTCCAGAAGGCCCTCCAGATCGGACTCAAGCCCATCGTGGTGGTCAACAAGGTCGACAAGCCCAACTGCCGCCCTGAGGAGGTTTACGAAATGGTGTTCGACCTCATGTTCTCGCTCAATGCCACCGAGGACCAGCTCGACTTTCCCGTCGTCTATGGCTCTGCCAAGAATGGCTGGATGAGTGAGGACTTCAACAAGCCCACTACCGACATCACCTATCTCTTGGATAAAATCGTCGAGGTCATCCCCGCTCCACAGCAGTTGGACGGCACACCACAGATGCTCATCACCTCGCTCGACTATAGCTCCTACACCGGTCGTATCGCCGTGGGCCGTGTCCATCGTGGCACACTCCGCGACGGTCAGCAGGTCACCATTGCCCATCGCGACGGCACTATGGAGAAAACGAAGATCAAGGAACTCCACACCTTCGAGGGCATGGGCCACGTGCGCACCGACAGCGTCGACTGCGGCGACATCTGTGCCGTCATCGGACTCGAGAAGTTCGAGATTGGCGACACCATCTGCGACCTCGAAAATCCCGAGCCTCTGCCGCCTATCGCCATCGACGAACCCACCATGTCGATGCTCTTCTGCATCAACGACTCCCCGTTCTTCGGCAAGGAGGGTAAGTTCGTCACTTCACGCCACATCAACGACCGCTTGGAGAAGGAACTCGAAAAGAACCTTGCCCTCCACGTCGAGCCCTTCGAGGATTCTACCGATAAGTGGATTGTCTCAGGCCGTGGCGTCCTCCACCTCTCCGTGCTCATCGAGACCATGCGTCGCGAGGGCTACGAGCTCCAGGTCGGACAGCCCCAGGTCATCTATAAGGAAATCAACGGGCAGAAATGCGAGCCCATCGAGGAGCTCACCATCAACGTCCCCGAGGAGTTTGCCTCGAAGATGATTGACATGGTCACCCGCCGCAAGGGCGAGATGACCTCTATGGAGTCGCAGGGCGAACGCACCAATATCGAGTTCGACATCCCCTCGCGCGGCATCATCGGACTGCGCACCAATGTCCTCACAGCCTCACAGGGCGAAGCCATCATGGCCCACCGCTTCAAGGAATACCAGCCTTACAAGGGCGACATCGAGCGCCGCGTCAACGGCTCTATGATTGCCCTCGAAACCGGCAATGCCTTCGCCTACGCCATCGACAAGCTGCAGGACCGTGGCAAGTTCTTCATCGACCCCGGTGAGGACGTCTATATGGGTCAGGTCGTCGGCGAACACGTCCACGACAACGACCTCGTCATCAATGTCTGCAAGGCCAAGCAGCTCACCAATGTCCGTGCCTCCGGCACTGACGAGAAAGCCCGCATCATCCCCAAGGTCGTCATGAGCCTCGAGGAATGCCTGGAGTATATCAAGGAGGACGAGCTCGTCGAGGTCACTCCCCAGTCCATGCGCATCCGCAAGACCATCCTCGACCACGACCAGCGGAAAAAGGCTGCGGTTAAGCGAGCCTAAAGCAAAGCCAGCTTTGCTTTAGCGAGCGTGAGCAGCCTCTCGGATTGCATCCGAAAGGCTGCGCGTCAGTGAGAGCAATGATGCTCGCATCAATTGCCGAGCGCAAGCAGCCTCTCGGAAACAATCCGAAAGGCTGCGCGTCAGTGAGAGCAATGATGCTCGCATCAATTGCCGAGCGCAAGCAGCCTCGAAGGTAGTTCAAGGCGAACAAACAATGATTCGCTTTCTGGCGAACGCCCAGAAAAAGGCAAAAGGCAAAAAAGGCAAATCTTTCGGAACGCCTTTATTTAGGGCTATTCCGCTACTTCAGTTTGATAATATCACTCCATCTGGTGGTCGGATTTTTGCTCTTAAAGTCATGTTTTATGGCATTGGCAAACACTTCTGCGCGCCCTTGGGCGTCTTTTTGTGCGTATTGTTGCGAACCGATTACAACGGTCTCAGAGCCATAACGCTTGTTGATACGGTCAATCACCTTGTCCAACTTGTTCATCTTCTCAATCTGCTCCGCAGAGACGTCAAACAGGTCTTGCTGAATGGGCGAGTTCGGTGTAATACCCATCACGATGACACCGCCACGCTTGTATTGCAACCCTTGGATGAATATCTTGTCAAGCAACTTTGATGCCGCCTTGACAATCTGCACAGTTGAGCTTGTGGGCGTAACTAACCTTACCTCTTCATATTTCCAATATTGCAGCAAGTCCTCCCTGAACGGATTGGTGGACACGAACAATCCGACGATGGATGCCACGGTGTTCTGCTTCCTCAGTTTCTCAGCACATCTGCAGGCATAGTTGGCAATGTGCGTCTTGAGGGCATCCTTGTCGGATATCATGCCGCTGAAACTTCTGCTTGTACAGATGCTTTTCTTCTTTGCCAGCTCCTCATTGGGTACCACATCCTCACCATTCAGCTCCTGCCACGTCCTGACGATATTGATGTTGTTAAACGTCAGCCTTACCCAGTCCTTATGGTGCTGTGCAAAGTCATAGGCCGTCGTGCAACCCAGGGCATGCAGCTTCTCGGCGTATCTTCTGCCAATGCCCCAGACATCCTCCACCGGCAGCCATTTTAATGCCGCAATGCGGTTTTCGTCATTGTCGATGATGCAACAGTGCCTATACGCCTCAAACTTCTTTGCCAACTTCGATGCAATCTTTGCCAGTGTCTTGTTCGGCGCGAGCCCAATGGAAACGGGCATTCCCACCTCTTTCTTGATTCTCTTATGCAAATGCTCGCCCCACTGCTGCAGGTTGAAGTTCTCCATTCCGTCAAGATACACAAAGCACTCGTCAATGGAATACCTGAAATAGCTCGGAGCCTCCTTGCTGATGATGCTTACCACCCTTGCCGTCAGATCACCGTATAGCTCATAGTTGCTGCTGAATACTGCTATCTGCTCATTGGGATACTGTTGTACCATCTGGAAATAGGGCATTCCTTCCTTGATTCCCAGCGCCTTGGCTTCATTGGATCGTGCCACTACGCAACCGTCATTGTTCGACAGCACCACTACAGGCTTTCCCTCCAGGTCCGGACGGAAAACACGCTCACACGAGACGTAACAGTTATCGCAGTCTACAATGCCGTACATCCTTTATTTCCACTTCTTGATGGTGTAGATTACCACACCCCATACCATAAAATTATCAGTATCATCAATGCGGATGGGCTTGAAGTGCTTGTTGGCAGGCTTCAATTCTATCCATCCCTCTTTCCTGTGCGTGAGGTCGAGGAACTTAACCGTAAACTCATTATCGATGAAGGCAACCACCACGTCGCCGTCCTCTGGGTCTTCGGCCCTGTCAATCACGGCAATATCCCCGTCACATATTCCAGCATCTATCATGCTGTCCCCGTCAATCTGACCATAGAATGTGGCTTCAGGATGCTTTATTAGGTCCTTGTTGAAGTCCAGGCTCTCAATCAGATAGTCATCAGCGGGACTGGGGAATCCTGCCTTTATGCTTGGCGCAAACTGCAAGTCAAGCTTCTTTTCGAATACTCCTTTGATCAGTTTCATATCAGTCTTCATTATGTTTTTAGTTTTGCTGGCGAAGGCTGCGGTTAAGCGAGAGCCATGATGCTTGCATCAATGGCCGAGTGTGAGCAGTCTCTTGCGCTATCATGCGCAAAGGTACGAAAAAAATTCGAGCCCACCAAATGATGAGCCCGAATTATTATGAATTTCCCGCGATGTTTTACTTGTGCGTCAGCGTCCACGTGTCTTTATCGTAATTGAATTGTGACTGCTTGAAGTACAGGTGTTCTGTATCTACGCCCGCTGTCCACGTGGTCGAGCCGTCAATACTCACTTCGCCGCTGCCTTGGTCATTAGCACCTTTGCCTATTGGTGTAACGCCATCCTTGCCTCTGCATGCCTTCACGCTGGTGATGCCGCCGGTGATGGTGATGCTTGCGAACTTGCCGTACCTTCCGCTGCCGATGCCCGCAGCATATCGGCTGCCTTTGGCCGTGACTGTGCCGCCGCTGATGGTGATATTGCCGCAGGTGCTATTATCACCGCTGCCGATGCCCGCGCCATAAAGATTACCCGTGGCCGTGACGGTGCCGCCGCTGATGGTGATATTGCCGCAGGTGCTACTATTATCACCGCTGCCGATGCCCGCAGCATAGGTGCCTCCCGTCGCCGTGACTGTGCCGCCGCAGATGGTGATATTTCCGCAGGTGGATTTATAACCGCTGCCGATGCCCGCAGCATAGGCGCCTCCCGTCGCCGTCACGCTGCCGTCGCTGATGGAGATGTCGCCGCAGATGGCTTGATCGCCGCTACCGATGCCCGCAGCATATTGAGCACCCGTCGCCGTCACGCTGCCGCTGCCCTGAATGGTGAGCGTCGTACCGCTGCCGCCCGCTTGTATGGCGGGATAGCCCTCGGCCGTGGTCGTGACGGTGTTCGTGCCGTCGAGGATGATGGTGGCGTTGCCGCTGCACTGGATGGCGGGGCCGGAGGTGACGCTGATGGTGGTCATACTGAGCGTGAAGGTCTCGCCGCTGCCGATGGTGATGGTGCTGCCGATGCCCACGCCGCTACCGGAAATCGTCGCGCCGTCGGGGATGTAGATGTCGTGGCTGGCGGTGTGGCCGTCGAACTTCAGCGACGCGCTGGCTGGCACGCCGATGTTGCCGCTGAGCGAGGTGGAGCCTGTGCCCGTGATGTTGAGCGTCTTGCCGTCGGCTATCTGTATGCCCTTGTTGGCTGCGGTCACGGCGGTGACGGTATTCGTGGTGCTTTGGAACTCGATGGTGGCGTTGCCGTTGCACTGGATGGCGTCGGCGAGGGTGGCGCGGACGGTGTTCGTGCCCTTCACGATGAGTTTCGACCCCTCGCCGAGCACGATGGCGGGGGCACTGGTGGTGTTGATGTTCGCGCCGTTCATGGTGACGGTCATGCCGTCGGGAACGGTCAGGGTCTGGGTGATGTCGCCCGTCACCTGCATGTCCTCAAGTTCCATCGTCACGGGTACGTTCCTGTAGAACTTGCCCGCCGCGAGGGTGCCGGGCTTTGTGGTGAGGGTGAGGTTCTTCTTCACGGAGTTGTCGGTATAGGTGAGCGAGAGGGTGAGCGACTGGTTCTCGATGGGGAGCATGGCCACGTAGATGTCGTCGCCCGTGGCGTAGCCGGGGTTGCCTGTCGCGCCAGAGGGCATTACGCCGCCGGGCCAGTCCTTCGTAGATTTGATGGTGTAGGTGTGGCCGTTGCCGTCGCTGATGGTCAGGTCGTCATTTGTGCCGGAGAATAGCGTGGTGACGGTGCCGTTCACGCCTATGGTATAGACCGAAAGGCGGAACTTGCAGATGCAGACGCGGTTCTGTAGCGACACGTTGCCCGTGCCCGCCGTGTTGGTGACGGTGGCGGTGGTGGGCAGGGCTGTGCCTCCATTGAGATGGATTTTGCCCGTGCCCGTGGCGGCGTCGAACTTCTTACTGATGCTGTTGGCAATGCCGTCAATCTTGCCGTACTGCGTCATGAGTTTCGACTCGTCAAGGTCGTCGCCCGTGTCGTTGGCAAGGTATGAGGGATAGACGAACTTCACCGTGCCGCCGTCGGTGGCGTTTGTCAGATCAGCGCTGATGGTGGCTGTGCCCGTTGCATCAACGCTTTGGACGGTAGCGGTCGCCTTTGCGTAGGACGTTGCACCCGTCTGGTAGTAGAGGGCTATTTTCTCGTTTGCCGCCCACGCCACATTCAGGATTTCTTTGCTGTTCGCGTCCTTGCCTGTGGTGATGGCGCGGGTTGTGCCGCCGTCGTCGCCCTTGGGGGCAAGGGTGGCGGTCAGGGTGATGGTGTTGCCCGCGGGCTGCTGTGTCTGCGGCATGTCAATGGTGTTATCCTCGCTCGAGCATGAGGTGGTCAGTGCGCCTGCCGTCAGCAGGGCCACTGCTATGGTTATCAGTTGCTTTTTCATTGTCGTCGTCATTTTAGGGGTTGGGAGCAAATGGATTGTCATCGTCTGGGTCGTAGTTTTTTCTGCCCGACATCTGCAGCAGATGCGTGCGGCTGTGCAGTTTGTACACCCGCATCTTGGGTGCCGTGTACATTCGTTTCGTGATTGAATTTGTCTTCATATTGTTGGTTAAGTTTGATAATTTGGCTGCAAAGATAGTGCAAAATTTCGATTTAGCGAAGGAAATGAGAATAAATTTTCATTTCTGAGCGTGAGAAAGTTACGAATAAGTGAGCAAAATACCAAATTTATTTGAGTATTTTCGAACGGTAGTAACTTCCCGCAAAGCGAAAAGTTGACTAAATTGAGCGAAATACAAAGAAAAAACGATTTTTTTTCGATAATAGTCGCCTTTCGGCGAGAAATCTTTCAAATCTATTCAAAATCTTACAATTTTATTTATATATCTGTTCGATTTGTAGCTCTGTTCGATTTCTGCGCGCCAGCGCACTCCTTTTATTTATTTTTCGAGCATAAAAAGACCTCCACGGGTCTTACGACGAGTGGAGGTTTTTCAGTTTATCAACGTAATAGTCTAGGCCGAAAATCGAACCTGCGAGTAGGAACGCCTGTCCTACGTAGAACAACAAGCCGTTTGCCACGTCGTCAATCTCTATGACCTGGTAGGCCACAAGGCAGATGCTCGAAAGGATGAGGCATACTGCACACGCGTATTGGATTTTCTTTGTGGCGTTCATAGCTTACAACATTGTGGTGCCTGCGCCGCCTGCGGCTCCGCCAGCAATGGCCAAGAACAGGTAGCCAAGCCATTTGAAAATTGTTTTTACCGTTTTACTCATAGTCGTAAAGAAATTAATTTAAGTTTCGCATTCGCTCAACTCTTTTGGAGTTAAGGAGTTATGGAGTTAAGGAGTTATGACATCAGTCTAGTATCTCCTCATCCTCCATGGAATTATCAGTGTAATGGGTATTGTCTTAACTCCATAACTCCTTTAACTCCTTAACTCCTACAACTTGAGAAAGTTGAATCTCTTACCTCTTACCTCTTACCTCTTACCTCTAAAAGAGTCGCCCCCGAAGGGGCGCTCTTTAATTTTGGTCCATACCACCGCCCGGGTTGGCTTGGTAAGCCGCAACGTAGATGGTGTAGCCCGGAGTTGCGACGCTGTTGTCGGACTTCTTCACCTTGATGGTGTAAGTGCCGATTGCAGCGGCTGACACTACGAAGTTAGCAGCGTTGCCGTCGATGGCGTGGTCGTTGCCAACCTGTGCACCGTCCTTATACAGCTGAATGGCCTGTGCGCTGCCGACGTTCGAGAAGACTACGCGGATGTCGAGATCCTCGGTTTCCTCACCCTCTGCGCAACGGATGGTCTTGCCCGAACCAACCGTCATGGTCTCGCCATTCACCGTTGCTGCGCTGATAGCGAAGGCTGCTGCGGGCGTGTCACCACCAGAGCTGCTGCCACCGCCGCTTTCGCCGCCAGTTTCAGCTGCGGCCTGACCGCCACCCTCACCTGCGTTGTTCAGATACTGGTCTGAACCTGCGTAGATCTGGTGCTGTGCGCCATTGCTAACCATGTCGAGGCAATCCTGCATGCTGTAAGAGCCTGCGGTCTCACCGGGATATGCCACGTACGTGGTCGAACGCTTCCAGGTGTCGCCCTCCTTACGTGATACAATGACGAATGCAGCCACTGCATCTTCCTCGGTGGTGTAGTAGTCCTCGTACCAGTAGCGCAGTCCGCTGGCGTTGATGAGATACTTAAACTTACCCTCGTTGCGCACGCTGGGCTTGTTGATGTATCCGTTCTCGTCGAGGAATGCGGTATCCAGCGTCAGAGGCAGGAACGTCTCGGGATCAGTCGGGTCAAGGATGACGCGAGCGTAGTTGAACTGGCTCTCCTGAATCGTTGCACCCTGCTTGACGGTACAGAACGTCAGCTGGTCACCACGCTTCAGATTGAGCATGTTAATGATGTCGCCATACGTGGTCTTGTTGGCAAGAGCGACAATCGTAGGATATACGATGTGGCTGGTGCCATCCTCAATCCAGTTGGTCTTCACTTGAGGCAGAGAACCCATGGCAACCAAGTACTGGTTAGGAGCAAATGCATGCTTCATGCCTACGGGAACGAAAGAGTACATATTCAGGAATGCGACGCCCTGCGACTGCATCTCTTCGATGGCAGCACGGCACTTCTGAATGTTTTCACTCATGAAGAGAGACATGGTCTCCTGACCTTTCTTTGTGCCCTCGAAGGAGTGGTCACAGATGGCCTTCATGACTGAGTACGCAGCACCAACGGTGCTCATAACGATGCGCTGAATGTTCTGAGCCTGCGTCTTAGGATTCGACGGGCTGACAACTTCGCGCTGAATGGTTTCGCCATTTGCGCCCTTGTACAGGGTAGTTCCGGCGAGCTTACCAGTGGAACCTTTGAGCCAAAAACCTACTTTTGACATAGTTGTAAAAATTTAAATTGTTAAACGAATAAAAAATTTTCGGTTTTACCGCGCCCAACCCCTAAAAGTGCTAAAGAAATGGGAGGATCCTTAGAGCAACCCTTGAGGAGAGCGGGAGCAACCCTTGTCAGCGCTTGACGATGCAAAAGTATGAAGAATTTTTCAACCGGCAATGGATATTCGGGAATTTTTACTTAGCGATTTTAGTCCGAAAATGAGAAATTCCCGAATATTTTAACCCCTTTTTAAAATTTGCCTTTTTTGCCTTTTGCCTTTTTCGGGGCGTTTTCCAGAGAAAATCCCTTTTATAATAATGTATGTAAATATAAATAGGTATTTAAAAATATATTTAAGTAACCCCCCTTTATTATATATACCCCCCGCTCAAACACCTGGAAAAAGGCAAAAGGCAAAAAAGGCAAAATCCGTCCACCAAATGTTAACGTGTGTGAAACGACATTAACATATCTTTTGTTTTTTACGAATTTCAGCACTTTTCTTTGCTATCGCCGAAAATTTATGACCTTCTTCCAAAATGAAAAAGTAAACCCAAATAGACGTGTGACACTATAATACTCGCATAAATCGTAGAAATTCACTTCAAAAACGATAATAATTTGTCAAAATAAGGCTTTTTGGGGCTAAAAATTGTGTTGTGATAATATGACTTTTTAGCGTAGGACCTCTTGGAATGGCCCTAAATAAAGGCATTCTGAGAGATTTGCCTTTTTTGCCTTTTGCCTTTTTCGGGGCGTTTGCGCCGGAAGGGGGGGATTAGAATGGATATCCGATGGCGAAGTGGAGGGTTTGGTTGCGGCTGAAACTGTCGACATTGAAGTAGCCGGAACGGCTGGTTTCGTAGGGCAGGTGAAGGCCGATGCCCCAGTCGAGACGGATGATGAGGAAGTCGAGGTCATAGCGGATGCCGATGCCGGTGCCGACGGCGAGCTCGCGGAAGAAATTCTTCAGACGGAACGTGCCGGGGGTGTCGTCGGTTTGGTCGGCGTAGTCGTTGGACGACGCCCATACGTTGCCGGCATCGAGGAAGAGGGCGCCGTGGAGGTTGCCGAAGAGCTGACGGCGGTATTCGAGGTTGCTGACGAACTTGTAGCAGCCGTTGCGCATGAGGTAGTCGGTGGCGTTGTCGCCGAAACTCTCGACATTACCGGGTCCGATGCCGCGCACAGACCATGCGCGGAGACTGTTGGCACCGCCGACGTAGAACTGTTCGCTATAGGGCAGCCAGTCGCTATTGCCATAGCGGTAGGCGTAGCCGGCATTGACGTGGCCGACGAGTGTGGAGGATTTGTCGAGTGTCCACGTCTTGGTGAAGTCGGTCTCAATCTTGATGAACTGCGAGTAGGGGTTCTTGAAGAGTTTCTTGTCCTTCTCGTTCCAGTCACGGCCTGCGAGGAGATAGCATAGCGAGACGACATTGCCGGACTCGCTGAGGGTTGTCTCCCAGCGGATGGGGTTAAGCAGGCCGACGGGCGAGGTGTAGGTGTAGGTGTAGCGCATCTCGGGGATGAAGTGGTCCTGCATGGTGGTGGCAAGATAGGGGTTGATGCGGACCAGGGAGTCGAAGGCGTCGGTATGGCTGTTCATGAACTGATACTTCACGGTGAGCGGCGAGAACTCGTGGCGGCTCTGTGCGGAGGTCTGCCAACGGTAGGTCCATTCGCCGGACACGACATGCATCTTGTAGTAGCTGGGGCGGTAGATGATGTCGGTAGAGGCCTTGGCGATGGTGGAGGGGGTGGAGTAGAAGCGCCGGCGGCGGATGATGCGGCCGTTCTTGTCGCGGCGCACGCGGTTGCCTCCGAAGAACGGTGCGATGATGCGTGGGAACTCGATGGAGGCGTCGGCACCGTATTCGTAGTTGTTCATATTGGATCCGCCACTAGTGGCCCACTCGTAGGAGCCGTGGACGTTGACGTCGATTTTCTCGCCTCCTCGGAAGGCATTGCGGCGTGTGACACCCATGCGCAGCTCGGGACCCATGCGTCCGATGGTGCGGGCGTTGAAATTAGTCTCGATGTAGAAGTCCCAGGGCTTGTCGAAGACGCAGTTAAGCGTGAGGTCGAGGGTGTCAGCGCGAGGGGTGAGAGGTGAGAGGTGAGAGGTGAGAGACGTGTCGCGGGGCGTGAAGGTAAAGTCGGTCATGGAGAAGAGTCCCATGGCGTTGATTTTGGCGACGGACTGCTGGTAGTTGTCGTAGCTGTAGAGCTGACGGGGGCGCAGCTTCATGTCGGCCATGAGCACGCGGGTGCGGATGGGGGGCTTCTTGCCGGAATAGCGCACGGTGAAGTAGCGGCCGACAACGGAGTCGGTGGCTTGTTCCCTGAAGGTCTTCTTCATATTGATGGTGACGCGGCCGATGTACCACTTATGGGTGGCCTCGACGGGAACGTCGTTTGCCATGCGCAGCTGCAGCTGGGCGCGACCGTCGACGACGAACGTGTCGGCGAGATAGGAGGCGTAGCTGGGCTGATAGTAGTAGTAGCCGTTGTTGCGCAGGAGGCTGCCGATGCGCTGACGCTCGGCATCGAGGTGGCTGACGACAAAGGGGTCGCCCTTATGGATCTGGGCCTCGGCGGACGTGGCGTGGATGAGGCTGTCGGCCTCGGCGGGGAAGCCGAAATAGCCTATGCTGTCGAGGGTGTAGAGTCGTCCGGGATGCACGTCGTAGGCTATCTTAGCGGTCTTGGGATTCTTCTGCTGGATGACGTCGTAGCCGACGTATCCGTTGAAGTAGCCGTGGTTGTGGAGCACGCCCTCGGCGACCTGTGCGCGCAGTTCGGGATTGACCCACGACATGAGTACGGGCTGCTTGCCGAAGGCCTTGGTCATCCATTTTGCGAACTTGGTGTCGCGGTTGTGGTAGTGGTTCCAGATGGACAGTCCCATGGAGAACGGCATGCGGTAGTAGCTGCTGCCGAAGATGGCGCCGTTGGGTGCGGTGGCCAGTGCGGCCTCTACCTCCTCCTGCGTCTGGGTGAAGTTCTTCGTCGCCACCTCCGCCGTGACGCCTGCGGAGTCGGTGAGCACGTAGTCGTCGTAGGTGATTTTCTTCAGTCCGGTGAAGAGCTGGTCGCCCTCGGGGATGTTCTTCGTCATGGAACAGGCGATGAGGAGGATGGCAGCCGTCAGCAGGAGGATGTATGATGTGAGACTGTTTCGTGTCATGGGCGTTGAGTCTTTAGGGTGTCGGTAGTGACGCTGTCGCGCGGGGCGAGGGCGGGGGAGCCGGTCTCACGCGGACGCATGGGGACGGGCGTCTGGGGATCCTTGAAGCGGAAGATGTCCCAGAAGCTGTTCAGCGAGCGGCGCCACGTGAAGCCGCCGCCGTATTTCTGGGTGTAGCCGTCGAGCCAGTCGTAGCTGTTGTTTTCGTAGAACAGCGTGATGAACTTGTTGGCGGTCTGGTCGAGGCGGTATTCGAGCAGCACATTGTCGAAGAACGACGAATTACGCTCCTGCAGTTCGGCACCGGTGGACACCTTGCCGCCGACGACAATCTTCAGGCGGTTGTTCATGAAGCGCTTGGCGAACTTGAAGGAATAGTCGGTGTGCGAATTGCCCGCCGCGTCGGTGGTGTTGTCCATGCCCATCGAGAGGTCCAGCGTGCGCAGGGCATTGCCGGTGATGCTGTTGATCTCGCTGTTGAGGAACGAGCTCAGGGCGGAGTTCATGGAGAAGGCACTGGTGTTGCCGTCGGCCAGATACATGCCCGTGGTGAGCATGGTGACAGCGAGTTTGCCGCGCTGTTCGCGACCCATGGCCTGCAGCTCGCTGTGGATCATCATGTCTTCGGGGGCGTCGAGGGTGAACTCCACACCCATGTTGTTGAGCGTCTGGGTGATCTTCACACCGCAGTCGAAATCGACGCTACGTCCCACACCGCTGGTGCTGGAAACGGTGGCCTTGGTGCGCTCGGTGGCGGTGATGTTGAGCGTGGGGTTCATGGGGTCGCCAGTGAACTCGATATAAGAGCCGTCCTGAATGGTGAATGTCTTCAGCGGGATGACGGGCAGCGAGTATTTCATCTCGCCGTTCGACAGCGTGTAACGACCGCGGAGGACGAGGTTGTCGGCAGGGGTATATTGCATGCGCAGCGTGCCGCCACCCATGAGGTCGATGTAGTTCGAGTGGTCGGTGTTGAGGTAGGCCATGACGTGTGCACCTTTAGATACATCAATCGTCATATCCGTCTGGAAACCACCGATTTGTGGACGCGTCACAACGACTTGTGTGGTGTCGCTGAAGTCGGTGAATTTCACCAAATCGTTCAGGTGATTGTCCGTCGACAGCGGGGTGTCACGCAGCACGTAACTCATGTCCGTCGAGCCGAGCACGTCGAGTCGGCCGCGCATGGTGAGGTTGTCCACGGGACCGCTCATGCGGGCAAACATGTTGACGAAAACTTTGCCGTAGGCGATGCTCTTGGGATTCTCATCGGCACCGATAATCTGGAAGTCGCGGGCCTGCATGCGGAGGTTCACCAGCATGCGTTCGGGGTTGCTGAAATCGATGTCGCCCTGAATGTTGAGCGGGTTGTTGTTGTAGGCATAGACGGTGAAGTTTTCCAATAGCAGCTTCGAATTGACGATGCGTACGGGGTCGTTGTCGAAACGCAGGCGGACGCCGTAGGGGATGCTCTCGAGATAGGAGGAGTCGAGATAGATTTCGCCGTCGACCTTCGGGGCGTCGAGCGTGCCTTTGACGGCCAGTTCGCCTTCACCGTAGCCATGGAATCCGAAGAGCTGGTCGGGGATGAAACCGTTGACCATCGACAGCGGCAGGCGCTCGAGAAGCAGGTGTGCGTCGATGCGCTTGTTATCCTTGTTGTAATAGGTTCCCGTGAGCAGTCCTATCTCGTTGTCGTCCTTCATCAGTCGTGCCTCGATGGCGTGAGCGTCGTCCTCCTTCTGCAGATACATGAGCTCGGTGCTGATGTTGCCGATGGGGCTGCGTTCGTAGGTCATGTTGTGGACGGCCATGTCGCTGACCATCGACAGTTGGCCGTCGGCATTCTGAATGACGTGGAAGTCGCCGTTGAGGATGCCGGTCATCTGGGGCAAATAGTAGGGCAGGACGCTGGTGACCTCGCCCAGGTTCAGCTTGTTGAGGTTGACGGTGATGTCCTGCAGGGCCGTGGGGTCGCTATCCTCGGAATAGATTTTTACGCCGGTGCCGTCGTCGGCGATGAGGTCTATCTTCGTGCGCACCTTATGACCGCGCGCCAGCAGGATGAAGTTGTCGGGGTTGAGGTTGAACTCCTTGTAGCCGATGGTAGGACGTTCGGGCAGCAGGTGCAGGTTGATGCCGGAATCGACCATCTCGGCCTTGGCGCCCAGACGGATGCCCAGACGGTCGTTGACGTCGTAGTAGCGCACGCCGAAGGTGGCGCCGCGCTCCTGGAACAGTCCGTCGATGAGGGTGTTGAAGACAAACTGCGGGTTCTTCTTGTTGTTGCGCACCTGTCCTTGGAACGACAAGTGGTTCTGGCGTTGTACGAGACTGAAATTGATGGTGTCGAGGCGCATGTCGTCGATGGTCAGCGAGTGGACGAAACCCTTGCCGTTGATGCCGGTCTCGGGCGACGTATTGATGTCGAACAGCAGTTGCTGGAAGTCGATGTTCTGACTGCTGTTCAGGAAGGTGACAATGGGATTGTCCTGCTTGCTCTCGACGTGGAGCTTCATGACGGGAAGCAGCCGGCGGATGGCGGGCTGATCGATGATGCGCTGGTTGAATTGCTCAGCGACGGAATCGCTGAGCACGGTGAGGCGCCGCAGGAGGCGTTCGTAGTTGCCGCTGGCGTCGGCCTTGACGATGAAGTCGCCGCTCTGTGCGCGGAGATAGGTGGTGTCGGGACGCGTCTTGACGAGCAGTCCGATGTCGCCGGGACGGTAGGTCTTGCTGGAGTCGCGCAGCGTCAGGTCGTTGATGAGTCCGCTGACGCTATGGGTCAGCTTCATGTCGGAATTCACGTCAACATGGCCGCAGAGTCCGATGCTCAGCGGATGAGGCGTCAGTCCCATGGCGTAGAGGTCCAGGCGGTTGAGCTCGGCCGTCACCGTGCCGTCGATCTGGCGTTTCTTCATTAGTGCATCGACGGTTACGAGACCGTTTATGAGCTTGTTGTCGCTATGGATGTCGGCATGGGTCTGTCCGTTCTTGATGTCGGCCTGTGCCGTCACGTTGTCGAGGTTCCAGTGGCCGTAGCCCAGATGTTTTATGTTGGCGTCGGCATGGAGCGTGGTGCGGGGCGAGAAGACATCGGTGCCCACGCCCTTGGCCGTGATGTCGGCGGTGACGGTATAGAACGAGTCGCGCGGCATGAAGTGGTGGAGGTTCAGACGGTCGATGTGGGCGGTGACGTCGTAGCGCATCACGTCGGTATTTATGCGCCCTTTGGCCTTCACCGTACCACCGCCCTCGTGGAGGGTGACGTCGGCGTCATAGTCGGCACCGTCGGCTTTGAGGTGACCGTTGGCACTCATGCCGTTGGGGATGCGGTAGTTGCGCTGAATGTCGCGTGGCAGGGCGGCTGTCACGAAGCTGAGGTCCTGGGTGCGGGCCTCGAAGTCGACGTCGGCGCGGAGGCGTTTCAGGTCGTTGAGGTTCGCCACGAAACCGCTGGCTTTGGCGGACAATGCGGTGGGCAACGACAGGTCGAGGTCGGTGAATTCCATGCATTCCATGTTGCCCTTCACGCGTCCTTTTACGCTCAGTGGGTATTGTGGCCACCGCTCCTGCATGGGACGGGGGAGCGACGAGAGGAAGGGCATCAGGTCGTTGCGCGCCAACTGGGCATCCATCGTGAGTTGCATGTTGCCGGGATTCAGCGAGTCCGTGAGCGACAGGGGCATATCGAGGCCGACGATGAGGTCGCTGTCGGCAGTCTTCAGTTGCAGATGGGGCACTTTGACGCTGTCGTTCTCCATGCGCAAAGGACCGGTGTGGAGGCTCAATTGCGGCATGTCGATGTCGTTGTAGCGCAGGGCACCGTCGTTCCAGTCGATGCTACCGACGCTGTAGGCGGGTTTTCCTAAGTCGGCAAGTACTTCGCGGACTTTCAAATCGCCCATGCGGGTATAGATATGCGTGCTGTCGTCTGCGAGGTGCAACGACAGGTCGCTGCGACTGATGGTCAGACTGTCGGCATGAATAATCCAGAGTGTGGGGGTGGTCGTCGTGTCCTCAGGCACCGAGTCGCGAAGCTGGATATCCAGGTGGGCATCATCGAGTAGCGCACCGTTGACCTCCACCGTCTGTTTGTCGAGGTCGATGCCCTTGCTGGTGAGTGCGAGGCGGTTGAAACGGCCCTTGACGACCGCTGCCTCCACGAAGCCGTTGGTGTTCAGGTGGGTGTTGGTGACCTCCAGTTCGTTGATGATGACGCGTTTCTCCAGCAACGGCCACAGCTCGACGTCGGCTACCATGTGTTCGACGTCGGCAATGGTGTCGCCCTCGTGAATCATCATGAAGTCGTCGATGGCCAAATCCAGTGGGAATGAGAGGTTTACGTGACCCACAGTGATTTGCATGCCGGTCTTCTCGGAGGCGATTTCAGCCACTTTGTCGACGGCCCAGTTTTGGACGGGTGGCAGATAAAGCAACACCGTCAGCACTACAAACAGTACTAACGGGCTCAGCAAAATGCCCAATATCCACCACAACGCCTTCTTCACCTCAACTCTTAACTATTATCTATTATCTATAAACTCTCAACTTTCAACTCTCTCCCAAATTCCTGTCAGCGGTGCTTCGACGACGATATGTTCCTTCGACACGGGATGGATGAACTCCATCCGGCGTGACAGCAACGAGATGCTGCCGTCGGGATTGCTGCGCTTGGCACCGTATTTCAGGTCGCCCTTGATGGGACAGCCCATCGCTGCCAACTGACAGCGAATCTGGTGGTGACGACCCGTCAGCAGGTTCACTTCCAGGAGCGTGTAGCGGTCGGTATGACCTGCCACACGGTATTTCAGGATGGCTTTCTTTGAATTGGGAACTTCGTGGTCGTAGGCGTACGACTTGTTCTGCTTCTCGTTGCGCACCAACCAGTGTTCCAGGGTGTGCCATTCTCCGTCGTCTGCCATCTGACATCTGACATCTTCCGTCTTACTTACCAGCGCCCAATAGGTCTTGTGCACCTCGCCGTCGCGAAACATCGTGTTCAGACGCGCCAAGGCCTTCGACGTCCGTGCAAACATCACCAATCCTGCCACGGGACGGTCCAGACGGTGAACGACACCGAGGAAGACAGCACCGGGTTTCTGGTACTTTTCCTTGATGTAGGCCTTCACCGTTTCCGACAGCGGTGTGTCGCCGGTCTTGTCGCCTTGCACGATTTCGCCGCTCTCCTTGGCGACGATGATGATGTGGTTATCTTCGTAAATCACCTGCATAACGCCTGCGAAGGTACGAAAAATCGTGCAATATGCAAAATAAAATGGCAAAAAATCAAATTTCTTTTGTATTTCATTCTTTTTTTCGTACCTTCGCAGCCGGAAACCGTAAACTTCTGACAGTCATGATGAAGAAATTATTGACATTTTTGCTGCTGATGTGCGCCACGGGTGCAGCAGCACAGGCTTATAACGAAAAGTATGGATTCAAGGGGAAATTGAACAACAAGATTCCCATAGAAATCGTGTGGTACACGGGACTGAACGACGGAGAATGGGTGAATGCGGGGTACATCTATTACCCGAATGCAAAGAATCCGGCACCGATCCTCATTGTCGGAGAGGAAACGAAAGCGGACCCGAAGGCACCGAACAGCGACAACCTCTATGCCATCAAATTCACTGAATATCAGCCTGATGGCGCAATTACCGGACGTTTTACGCTGATGTATTACGAGGTGGAGGGCGACTACCATTTCTATAAGGGAACGTGGACGAATCCGACGACGGGTAAGTCGCTGCCGATGACGCAGATGGAGGCCGTGTTCGACAAACCTTCGTGGGTCAAGGAACTGCCCTCGGTGCTCCATGCTCCGAAGCGTGAGGCATGGCGCATAGAGAAGCGTTTCGACAAGAATGAGAACGGTTGGCTCAGTGATATCCACGTCGATTTCTTCGTGAACGGTCAGAAGAGTCCGTTGAGTTTCGAGGAGCCGTTGTGTATTGCCTACGAGGCCGATCGTGCCGACGAACTGCAATGGATCAGGGAGGAGGACGTCAACTTCGACGGCATCCCCGACATCATGGTGTTTATCGGTATGACCGTCCGTACACAGGATATGTACAAGGTTTTCGTGTGGAACCCTGCGACACGCCAATACTACTACGTCGAAGCATTTGAGAGCATTACTGACCCCAACTTCGACAAGAAGAAGAAAACCATAGACTGCGTTGTCCGCGACGTCAACACACTTTATTTCGAGACCTACAAGTGGAAGAACGGCAAACTAACGCAGATCAGTTCTAAGAAAGAAAAACTGGAATAATCAGAGGTTTGCAAGTTCGATGACCTTATCGACTGCAGCGCTGAGTCCGTCGACATTCTTACCACCAGCCTGAGCGAAGTGGGGTTGACCACCGCCACCGCCCTGAATGAGTTTGGCAGCTTCACGAACCATCTGACCTGCGTTGAGACCGTGGTCTGAAACCATATCGTCGCTCATCATGATGGAGAGCTGGGGCTTGTTGTTGTCGTGAGAACCGATGACGCAGAGCAATGAGCCATTGACAGCGGCACGAATCTTGAAGGCGAGGTCCTTGGCAGCGGCGGGAGCCATAGGCGCTACGGATGTGATGACGGTAACGCCATTGACGGTGCGGGCCTTCTCAACGAGACGCTGGGCGGCACGTTCTACGGCCTGTGCCTGGAAACCTTCAATCTCCTTCTTCATGGCGTCGTGTTCGTCAATGTACTTCTGGATAACGCCTTGCAAGTCCTTCGCATTGTTGAAGAACGACTTGATGTTCTTGAGGATGTCCTCCATCTGGTAGAGACGCTCTTCGCAATCCTTACCGGTGGTGGCCTCAATACGACGGATACCAGCGGCAACACTGCTCTCAGAGAGAATCTTGAAGAAACCGATGCGACCTGTGCTTGTGGCATGAATACCACCGCAGAACTCGCAAGAGGGACCGAAACGAACCACACGGACCTTGTCGCCGTACTTCTCGCCGAAGAGGGCGATGGCACCGAGTTTCTTAGCCTCGTCGAAAGGCACGTCGCGGTGCTCGTCGATATGGATGTCCTGACGGATCATGTCATTGACCATGCGCTCTACCTCACGGAGTTGCTCGTCGGTGACCTTCTCGAAGTGTGAGAAGTCGAAGCGCAGGGTGTCGGGTGATACAAACGAACCCTTCTGCTCTACGTGGTCGCCGAGAATCTGCTTCAGGGCATAGTCGAGCAAGTGGGTAGCAGTATGATTGGCAGCCGAAGCGTTGCGCTTGTCGGTATCGACACATGCCATGAACTCGGCAGCGGGATCCTTCGGCAACTGCTTCACGATATGGACGCTTTGGTTGTTTTCGCGCTTGGTATCGATAATGTCGATGGTCTCGTTCTCGTTGACGAGCACACCGCAATCACCTACCTGTCCACCCATCTCACCATAGAATGGTGTGGCGTCGAGCACGAGCTCGTAGAACTCGTTCTTCTTCTGGGTGACCTTACGATAACGCAGGATGTGACAGTTGTATTCGGTATAGTCGTAGCCTACGAACTGCTGTTCTATCTCAGCGGGAGAACCGCTGAGCACGGTGACCCAGTCGCTGTTTTCAACGGCAGCGGCATTGCGGGCGCGTTCCTTCTGCTTCTGCATCTCGACGTTGAACTGTTCCTCGTCAACGGTGAAGCCGTTCTCACGACAGATGAGTTCCGTGAGGTCGAGGGGGAAACCGTAGGTATCGAACAGACGGAAAGCCTGAACACCATCCAACTGGTTCTTGCCCTGAGCCTTGAGATCTGCCATAGCCTTATCGAGCAGGGAGATACCCTTGTCGAGGGTGCGCAGGAAGCTGTCCTCCTCTTCCTTGATAACTTTGGTAATCAGCTGCTGCTGAGCCTTCAGTTCAGGGAAGGCATCGCCCATCTCATGAACGAGGGTGGGGACGAGCTTATAGAGGAAACCGTCCTTCTGTCCGAGGAAGGTGTAAGCATAACGTACGGCACGACGGAGGATACGACGGATGACGTAACCGGCCTTGGCATTAGAAGGCAACTGACCGTCAGCAATGGAGAACGATACGGCACGCAGGTGGTCGGCGCAGACACGCATAGCGACATTGATGTCGTCCTGTTCCTTGCTAATAGGATTCTGAGTCTCCTCCTCGAAGGTGAAGTATTTCAGACCCGTGATGTCCTGTTCGGCCTTGATGATGGGCTGGAAGACATCAGTATCGTAGTTCGAGTGCTTGCCCTGCATCATGCGAACGAGGCGCTCGAAGCCCATACCGGTATCAATGACGTTCATCGAGAGCTTCTCCAGAGAACCATCAGCCTTGCGGTTGAACTGCATGAACACGAGGTTCCAGATTTCGATGACCTGTGGATCGTCCTGATTGACGAGTTCACGACCAGTCTTGCCTGATGCGGCTTTCTGCTCGGGAGTGCGAGAGTCGACGTGAATCTCAGAGCAGGGACCGCAGGGACCCGTATCGCCCATCTCCCAGAAGTTGTCGTGCTTGTTACCATTGATGATATGGTCCTCGGACACGTGTTTAGCCCAGTATTTTGCAGCCTCGTCGTCGCGAGGAATGTTTTCTTCGGGTGAACCCTCGAAGACGGTGACGTACAGATCAGCAGGATTCAGCTTCAGTACATCAACGAGATACTCCCAAGCCATATCGATGGCACCCTCCTTGAAGTAGTCGCCAAACGACCAGTTGCCGAGCATCTCGAACATGGTGTGGTGGTAGGTGTCGTGACCGACTTCCTCCAAGTCGTTGTGCTTACCGCTGACACGCAGACACTTCTGAGTATCCGCACGACGACGCGGTTCAGGGTCGCGCGTACCTAATATAATATCTTTCCACTGGTTCATGCCCGCGTTGGTAAACATCAGCGTGGGGTCGTCCTTGATAACCATCGGCGCAGAAGGCACGATGGCGTGTTGTTTTGACTCGAAAAACTTCTTGAAAGAGTCGCGGATCTCGTTGGCTGTCATCATAAATCTATCTTATGTTTACTTTTAAAGCCACTGAAAATCAGTGGCTTTTCGTTCTTCGTGATCCGTTTGGGGCTCGAACCCAAGACCCCAACATTAAAAGTGTTGTGCTCTACCAACTGAGCTAACGGATCTACCTTTTTGCTTGAAAGCGGGTGCAAAGGTACAACTTTTTGGTGAAACAGCCAAATTTATTGGGATGTTTTTTTATCTTTGGCACTATCTTCCTCTAAAGCACGCTGGTAACACTCGCGGCAAAGCGGTTCATATTCTTGTGTTTCACCTAAGAGTACACGCTTGTCATTTGCGACGGTTCGATGACTGACATAAGCCAGTGATCCACACTTGACGCAGATGGCATGAACCTTCGTGACGTCATCGGCAATGGCACACAGGGCGGGCATGGGACCAAAAGGAATGCCGCGGAAGTCCATGTCGAGACCAGCAATGATAACACGTATGCCACGATTGGCTAATTGGTTGCAGACGTCAACGAGCCCGTCGTCGAAGAACTGCGCCTCGTCAATACCAACCACATCAATGTCGGACGACAGCAACAGGATGCTTGCTGACGAGTCGAGTGGGGTAGAGGGGATGGCATTGTGGTCGTGACTCACCACCTCTTCGTCGCTGTAGCGCGTGTCGATAGCTGGTTTGAAGATTTCGACCTTTTGCTTAGCAAATTGTGCACGACGTAGACGACGGATGAGTTCTTCCGTTTTTCCTGAGAACATGGAGCCGCAAACCACTTCAATTCTGCCTGGGCGACGGCTCTCGCCCGATGTAGGATAAGTAATCATGGTGCAAAGATAATAAAAATTAGCTAAATAAGAAATAAAAACAAAAATATTTCGTAATTTTGGATAGAAAAAGCAATCTTTCTTTGTATAAAGGCAGTTCGGGGGATTGGGAAATGTCGCGGGTTACGATTTGGAGACCGTTCTCAATTCCACGTTCTGCATTGAATTGCTTTCAAAGA
>Ga0310695_10001902_pt1 | contig 46517 bp, 39 predicted proteins | sample RumenRJG_04DNA_FD_203882 | JGI IMG/M metagenome (GOLD analysis project Ga0310695, IMG submission 203882) | Bovine rumen microbial communities from Lethbridge, Alberta, Canada - RJG_04 (v2) (version 2) | ecosystem: Host-associated > Mammals > Digestive system > Stomach > Rumen | place: Canada... | reverse complement strand
CTCAATAAGACTTTGGAAAATGGTCAGTACAAAGGCTATACTCCATGCGTGGATTCGCTCATTGCCAAGAGCATCACGTTCACCCATTCTTATTGCAACGGGCGCAAGAGTATCGACGGCATGCCCTCTATCTTGAGCAGTATCCCCATGTTTGTGGAACCTTTTTTCCTGACGCCGGCCTCGATGAACCAGGTGAGCGGTATTGCTGCCCTGCTTTCGGGCGAAGGCTACCAGACGGCCTTCTTCCACGGTGCTCAGCGAGGTTCGATGGGATTCCAGGCCTTCTCGCGTGCCACGGGTTTCCAGGAATATTACGGACGTGAGGACTATAACGACGACAAGCGTTTCGGCGGCGACAAGGATTTCGACGGCATGTGGGCCATTTGGGACGAACCCTTCCTGCAATACTATGCCGCGAAGATGTCGGAGATGAAAGAACCTTTCATGACTGCCGTCTTCACGGCCAGCAGTCACCATCCCTATGTTGTTCCTGAAAAATACAAGGATGTCTATCCCGAAGAGGGCATCATTATTCATAAATGCATCCGCTATACCGACATGGCCATCGGCAAGTTCTTTGAGCGCGTCAGTCGTGAGCCATGGTTTAAGAACACCATCTTTGTGCTGACCAGCGACCATACGAACCTTTCCGACCATGCGTTCTATCAGACCGACCTTGGTGGTTTCTGTTCGCCGATTGTCATCTACGACCCGTCAGCCGGGGGAGGGGAGATGCAGGACAAGATAGCCCAACAGATTGACATCCTGCCCACCGTGATGGGTATGCTCCATTATCCGAAACCTTACTTTGCCTTTGGCATCGACTTGCTGAACACTCCCAAGGAAGACACTTGGGCCGTGAACTACCTGAACGGCATCTACCAGTATGTGAAGAACGGTCATGTGCTGCAGTTCGACGGACAAAAGTCAGTAGGCCTGTATGCCCTTACCGACTCGCTGATGAAACAGAATTTGTTGGGAAAAACAAAGGCAGCTGCAGATTCTTCACTCTTAACTCTTCACTCTTCACTTCCAAAGATGGAGCGCGAACTGAAGGCCATCATCCAGCAATACATGGAGCGCATGACAGAAGATCGTCTCTTACCATAATTTGAGATAAGAGGTGAAAGGATAGAAATCAATAAATGTGTCGGAATAGTTCATTAAAAGATTTGAACTGTTCTTTTGTCAGTAGTGTATTAGGATTTTCTATCCAGTAAAGCGGAAGGTCGCGGTACATGGCAGCAACGAGCGAGAAGGTGCTGGGGGCTCCGATAAGGTAGTCGCAATGCGACAACAGACAGATGTCTTCGGCAGGATTGCCCTCGGGGAATACCACCTTGCAGCCCTCGAGATGCTGCTGATAATACGAGCGGTCAAGTTTGGGGTCGTTGCCGCAGATATAGACCGTCAGCGTTTCGTCGGGATGCAGTTTTCGGAACTGTTTTATCACCGCTGCATATTGCTCATCGGAATAGAAGAAGCGGCCGCCGTGGAAGGTGGCATAGTCGCCGCGCCGGATATGGACGCCAAGGCGAAGTCCGCTTTTCGCTCCCATCGTTTCGGAAACCTTTTGCTCAACGGCATCGTCGAAGGCAAAAAGCTGCAGAATCTCCGGCTTGTATTTCACGAACAAGTCATACCAGCGTGCAAACCATCCGCCCACAAGTATCATCTTCCGCTTCAGCATCTGCTGTTCCTCACGACTGTAGTCGGCTCCCTCTTTGTCGAATCGCACCGTGGGAATCAGTCCCAGCTTTGCGGCATATTTGGCAAAAAGGTAGGTGGGGAAGTTATGGTGAGGCGTGTGGCAGATGTGGAACCACGGATATTTGTAGGCAAAACGCATGGACATGGTCTTCCGGCCATGCTCCCGTCCCCAGGCATAGACATGCCCGTATTGCAGGATATTGTTTGCCATGCGGCCTTTGTCGTGTACGAAAATCATAACTTTATTGATAATTATTTTTACCCAAGTTTAAGGTATTGATAGTCTTTGTCCTTAAACAACTTAGAAACGATTTTTCTCAGCCTCATAGCTGTATTTGAGTGGTATATATACACGGGCGTCTTGCATAGCTGTGCCACGTCAAGTGATTTTACAGTCTCATCCATCGTTTGTCCCTTCATATACGAATTTGCTATTAATTCGTAGGCCATGGCCTCCCACTCAGGTTTGTTACCCCAGTAGTGACCTATCAAGTCCTCTGCCACCTTCAGGTTCGTCTTCTCATAGAGCGCAACAGAGAGTGAATATTGTTCAATCACAATTCGTTCGGCATCATCGGCCAGCATTCCGTCGCAGAGTGTTAGAGCCAGACTGCTCACTTCCGTGAGTTTCTCCTTGGGAATGGCCACCACTCCGGCATTGTACATGTCGTGCTGCTTTCCCAGCGTTATCCCACCATATGTATGACCTTCAATTGTTTTCCACATTTTAAGTGTCTTCGTTTTCATCTTCGATGGATGGCCTTCGTTTAAATGCATCATACCACAGCCCTCATTCAGTCTGTTCTTTAGTGTATTCAGCGATCCATAGAGAATGGTGTCTGTATCCAGATACATCAAATGGTCGTTGGGATAATGCAATGCCATATATTCTATCGCCTTGATTTTAACGCGCCAGAAAAAATCCTTTTCACCCTTCCACTCCTTGATTTTCTCATTTGTAATGGTGATGGTCTTGACACCACTGTTATTGTAAAACTCCGGATGTGTGGTAATCACAAAGATATGGTCATCAGCTTTGAGCTGTTTTTTAAATGTAAGAATCGAAAGATACGCCTGTACATGGTATACCATTTTCTCTCCAAAAATAATGTAAAGGATATTCATTTTTTGGGAATTAGTTTGTATTAATAATATCGTCTACAATAGTCCTTTTCTTTTTTTGATGACGTCGAGCGGTTCCAGACTCACGCGGCCTGTTTCCTCATCGTAGCGGATGTTGAATTCCTCGTGCGTCCGTTTCCAGCGGTTATGCGTCCACAGCCAGTATTGCGGCGCCCGGCGGATGGATTCCTCGAGCATCCGGAAATAGGCATCGGTCAGTTCGTAGTCTTTCGTCTGCTTCGGGTCGCGGGTTATCAGTTTGATTTCTCCTACATAATAGCCGCGGCGCGGTCTGGTCATATCCATATACATCACGGCATGTCCCGCACTCCGCACCAGTCGTTCCGTACCGGTCAGCACCGGCGTGTCGTGGTTCAGGAAGTCAATCCAGTGGTGGATGTTGTTCCAGAAAGGCACTTGGTCGGCGATATATCCGACGACGATGGGCTGCTGTTGTTTCCTGAAGGTGGCTATGCGGCGCAACGTCTCAGCCATGGGGATGCTGATGGCTCCCATGCGCTGGCGCAGTTTCAGGAACATACTGTCGAACTCCTTGTTTTCCAGCGGATGGTATATCTGTCCGCATTTTGCCTTCGGCGTAGCCCAGAGTGGGAACGAAGACACCCATTCCCAATTGCAGTAATGGCCCAGGTACATGGCGCACGACTGTCCGTTCTCTATCATCTCGTCCACTATTTCCATGCCTTTGAACACCATGCGGCGCTGGAGTTCTTTCTTGCTGATGGAAATCAGTTTGACGGTTTCCACGATATAGTCGCAGAACCAGTGGTAGAAAGCCTTTTCTGTCTTTCGCAGTTCTTCGTCCGATTTCTCCGGAAAACAGTCAGCCAGATTCTTTCTCACCAGTTTTACCCTGTACCTGACCACGTAGTAGACCAGCAGATAGAGAAAGTCGGAAAACAGGTAATGTATCCTCATCGGCAGCAAGGATATCAACCAGAGCACAGCGTAAATCAAGTAATACAGTACCTTCATTCTTTAGCAGACCTCCTCTCAATCATCTTTGCCACCAGCTGGAACTGATATACGCCTTTCAGACTTGCGTAAATAAAGCCTCGGGTGCCATCCTTCCAACCGCCCTCCAACACGTAACACTTAAAGAACCGCCAGAACGGGCGCCAGAGCAAAGCACCTGTTCCCCACTTCTTATAGGCTTTCTTATCTACGTCGTTATCGCTATAGCGGTTGTCCTTCTCCATGATGGAATGCACACTGTCGTTCGCAAGGTGTACAAATGCCAGATCTCTCCGTTGCTTCGGCAAATGGTCGAGACGACCGTTTACTTTCGGGAAGGTATGCACATACGGCGGCCATTCTGTGCCCTCGCGGATAAAGAACCTCAACTGGTAATCGGGATAGGCACATTTCAGCGGTTTCCCCATAAATTGGTTGATGCGGGGGATATACAGTCCCTTGGCGCAATCTTCTTGGGCTATGTGCCGATAAAGTTCCTCTCTTAGTGCCGGTGTTACAATCTCATCGGCATCCACTACCAGAACCCACGGATTCGCTGCTGACTGGATGGCAAAAGTCCGGGCAGGCTCAGCACTTTTATGATTTGCCTTTGGGAAAGTCACAATCTTGCAACCGTTCCTCTTGGCAATTTCCACCGTGCCGTCCGTGCTTTCCATGTCGCAGATGAGCACCTCGTCGAAGTCCTTCACGGCATCAATCACCCGCTGCAGGTGCTGCTCCGCATTATAGGTGTTGATGACTACCGATATTTTGTTTGCTTCGTTCATATTGTGCAAAGATACGATTTAAAATGAAGAATGAAGAATGAAGAATGAAGAATTTTAATAACGCTTGGAAAAATGTGAACGGTTTTGCTCTTTGTTCTCGCTAAATCGGCAGAATTGTTGTATCTTTCGATAAGATACTTTCGTTCGACAAAGCAAATTATAACAAGTTATATTTGCATTTGTACTCGCTTAATCGTACCTTTGCATCAGAAATTTGAAACCGATGGAAAAGGCACGACTGAAATCATTCCTTACCGACTACCGCACGCTGCTGGGGTTGTGGATACTGCTGGGCGTTCTCGCCACTGTGATGAAATACCATAGCGACAACAACTTCCTCATCTTCCGCGGCGTCTTTTGGCATACGTGGCAGGGCACATCGCTCTATGCCGCCTATCCGCAGGAGTATTTCGACGTCAACCACTACGGACCTTTCTTCTCGGTTCTTATCGCCCCCTTTGCCGTCGTTCCCGAATGGCTCGGACTGCTGCTCTGGTGCGTAGGCCTGTCGCTGTTCCTCTATGTCGCCGTGCGCCATAACCGTTTCACCGACTATCAGCAGCTGTTCATCCTGTGGTTCTGCGCCCACGAACTGCTCACGGCCCTCTATATGCAGCAGTTCAACATAGCCATTGCGGCCATCATCCTGCTCACGTGGTATTGCATCGAGCGCGAACGCGACTTCATGGCCGCCTTCTGGATCATGCTGGGCACCTTCGTCAAGCTCTATGGAATTGTGGGCTTGGCGTTCTTCTTCTTTTCCAGGCATAAGTCGAAGCTCATTGCCGGCCTCGTCTTCTGGGCAGCAATCATGTTTGTGGCACCCATGCTCATTGCCGGTCCCGACTATGTGGTTCAGCAGTATCACGAGTGGTATGTATGTCTCACGGAGAAGAACGGCGAGAACCTGGCATCCATCGCACAGAACATTTCCCTCTTGGGACTTGTACACCGCACCACCGGACTCCAGTTCAGCGACCTTTGGCTCATCGTTCCCGGGCTCATTCTTTTCGGCTTGCCCTATCTTCGTTTTTCACAGTATAGGCATGAGGCCTTCCGCCAGACGCTGCTGGCCTCGGTACTCATGTTTGTAGTGTTGTTCTCCACGGGCAGCGAGTCGAGTGGCTACATCATCGCCCTCGTCGGCGTGGTCATCTGGTACACCGCCTGTCCCTGGCAGCGCACCCGTTGGGACATCTTCCTCATGGTCTTTGTCTTCATCCTGAGCAGTCTGTCGCCCAGCGACCTCTTCCCCGCGTTCCTGCGCAAACAGTACGTGCAGCCATACGCACTAAAGGCATTGCCCGTCGTGCTGGTATGGTTCCAGCTGTGCTATGAAATGCTGACGAGGGATTATTCCAAGACTTCCTGAATGTTGTAGAGCGGACGCCCTTTGACCTCAGTATAGATTTTGCCGATGTAAAGGCCCACGATGCCCAGCGCGATAAGGATGAATCCCCCCACGAACCAGATACTCAGTATGAGCGATGCCCATCCGCTCACGGCCGTGCCCAGTATCAGCGCACGCACCACGTAGAGTGCAATCATCAGCGTCACCACCATGAACAGGATGCCCATATACAGAATGATGTATATCGGCTTCACCGAGAACGATGTGATGCCGTCCATGGCCAGGTTCAGCATCTTCTTCAGCGTATATTTCGACTCTCCGGCCTCACGCTCGCTGATCACGTCGTCCACCGTCGTGCTCTTCAGTCCCACCATCGGCACCAGTCCCCTCAGGTACAGGTTGCGCTCATGGTAGCCTGCCAGCATGTCCAGCGCGCGTCGGCTCATCAGTCGGAAGTCGGCATGGTTGAACACGCTCTCCACGCCCATCGACTTCTGCATCTTGTAGAAAGCCTCTGCCGAGAGACGCTTCATCAGGGGGTCAGCCTTGCGCGACACCTTCACGCCATACACGATGTCGTAGCCAGCGTTGCACTCGTCCACCATTTTCTCCAGCGCTCCCAGGTCGTCCTGCAGGTCAGCATCGATGGTTACCACGGCATCGGCCCATTTCCTTGCGGTCATCATGCCGGCCATGATGGCGTTCTGGTGGCCCACGTTACGGCTCAGGTTGATGCCTTTCACGAAACGGTTCTCCGCGTGCTGCTGCTCAATGATTTCCCATGTGCGGTCTTTCGAGCCGTCGTTCACGAACACCATCATGCTGTCGTTGCTGATTTTCCCTTCAGCAATCATGTGGTTGAAGAGTTGTGTCAGCCGTTCCACCGAGCGTTCCAGCACCTCTTCCTCATTATAACACGGTGACACCGTAGCCAGTTTTATCATAATATATATGTTTTATATTAAAACCCCCTCCAAACCTCCCCGAGGGGAGGCCATGCCTGTGGCGGTTTGATTACTATCTACTCCCCTCCCTCACAGGGAGGGGCCGGGGGAGAGTCTTCTTCTTTTTACAGGGAGGGGCCGGGGGAGAGTCTTCTTCTTTTTACAGAGAGGGGCCTGGGGTAGGCCTGTTTTCTATTACAAATTCCGTGAACAACCCAAACTCCTCGCCCCGCTGTTTCAGCATTTTAATCACGTGGTCCAGGCGCTGCATGTGCTCACGTCCGCTGTGGTTCCTGATGATGAACGGCATCTTCAGCTCCGGGTGATCCTTCAGGTCGTAGAACTCCCACGGATGGAAGTACGTCACGAAGTAACCGTCGTGCTTCAGCGTCCGCCTCACCAGCCATTCATACAGCCATAGCGGCAGGTTGTGCAGCGACAGCCAGAACAGCGGGAATCTCGTCCAGGGCGTCACCGATGCCGGAATCTGCATCACCTCTCCCTTCATGAACCAGGTGCGCGGAGCTGTCAGATGCATATAGCGTCCCGGAATGAAAGCAGGGTTCAGCGATGAGTTGTACCAGTAGCCCGCCGCCGCTATCTCCTCGTCGCTCACGGGGAACATACGGGGCTGGCGGTAGCCTCTCACTTTTGTGCCCGTCACCTCCTCCACGATACGCTTCGATTCCCTGAAGTCCGAGGCCTTCGGTTCCCAGTGGTCCACCCCGTGGCAGGCCACCTCGTGCCCCTCGTCCATGATGCGTTTCATCACCTCCGGCGCATGCTTCGCAAAGTTTCCCGTGCAGAAGAACGTCGCTTTCACGTTGTTCTGTTTCAGCACGTCCAGAATGCGGTTGGTACCCTCCTTCGAGACCTCCATGCCCTCCTTCAGCGTGTCGTATTCCACTCCGTGCTCTCGGGGCACGTCAAACTCTTCTGTATCAAAACTCAGTAAAATCATATATGAGTGCAAAAGTACTCTTTTTTTTCCTTATTTCAATATTTTCCTACTATAAATCCGTAAAATTCTTCACTCTTCACTCCATTCCCAAAGATTCTTCACTCTTCACTCCATTCCCGAGCTTGCTCGCCTACCCGTAGCCTTTCACTCTTCACTTTTTTTATTAATTTTATGTCTTTTCAATCCGTGAAGTTAGGCTGCACTCAGGAAAACTCAAATAAATTTGGTTTTTCCACTCATTTGCACTATCTTTGTCCCCATGAAAGAAATCATCGGATATGACGCCAAACGCCTCGTCCGCAACACCAGTGGACTCGGCAACTACAGTCGTACCCTTGTCAACGACCTTGCCGCCACCGTTCCCGGCGATTGGTCCCTCCGTCTTTATGCACCCGATGAAGGCCGTGAAGACCTTCGCCGCCAAATAGATCCCCGTCCCAATCTGCAATACTCCCTCCCTAAGCAGGGAGGGTTGGGGTGGGTCTCCACCTCCTTCTGGCGCACTCGCGGCATCGTCAGCGACCTTCAGCGCGACCATGTCACCCTCTACCACGGCCTTTCCGGAGAACTCCCCCTCGGCATCCGTAAGAGTGGCATCCCCAGTGTCGTCACCATCCACGACCTCATCTTCCTCCGTCATCCCGAATACTACAAATGGCTCGACCGCAAGATCTACACTTGGAAGTTTCGCCATACTGTCAAAGAAGCCGACCTCATCATCGCCATTTCCGAATGCACCCGTCGTGACATCATCGAGCTCGGTCAGGTTCCTGCCGACAAGATCCGCGTCATCTACCAGTCCTGCAGCACCCTTTTCAAACAGCGCGAAGGCGATGACCACCTCATGAAAGTCAACGCCCGCTACGAGCTCCCTGCCCGCTATCTGGTCAATGTCGGCACCATTGAGCCCCGCAAGAATATCGCCCTTGCCGTCAAGGCCCTGCCCCTTTTACCCGACGACCTCCAACTCGTCATCATAGGCCGTCGCACCCCCTATGCCGACGAAGTGCTGCAGGAAGCCCGTCGTCTCGGTGTCAGCCATCGCGTCAAACTCCTTCATAACGTCCCCACCGACGACCTCCCCGCCATCCTTCAGATGGCAGAAGTCAGCGTCTATCCCTCCCGTTACGAAGGCTTTGGCATCCCCATCATCGAAGCCATCCAGAGCGGTCTTCCCGTTGTCGCCTGTACCGGCAGCTGTCTTGAAGAAGCCGGCGGTCCCGACAGTCTCTATGTCTCCCCCGACGATCCAGCCGCCATGGCCCAGGCCATCCGCCAGAGTCTCAAGGGAGCCGAAGGCCGTGAAGAGCGCATCCGCCGCAGTCAGACCTATGTCCAGCGTTTCGAAGGCACCGATGTCGCCACCCAAGTCCTTCATCTCTACCAGGAACTCCTGAAATCTAAAACTTAAATCTTAATTGCAGTTCTGCGTCTGTCATCGAAGAGTGGGCTATTTCTTGATAACTTGTACCGATGGAAGAACGGTCGAAATAATTGGTAGTCCCGATTTTTGCTGTCAGTTTCAGATTTTTCAAAAGGGAGACGTGGCCCATCAGCCAATAACGGATGCCCTCTCCATAAAACATAGGAAAATTAAAGCCGTAAAGCATTCCCCGTTCATAAGCATAAAGTCGGGAATCATAATCATCTGTATGAAAATAGGCGATGCTGGCAGACACCTCCAGCCAATGATATTTCACCTGTAATTGTTCAGACAACATCCACCCAAAACTTTTCTCATCAGCAGCACTAAAAGCTAAATCGCCTTGCGTATGGCTGCTCCACACTCCTGTGTCGTAAGCCACGGATAGTCTTCCGCGATGCTGCGTTTTCCACTCCAGTGCTGTAGCATCTGCATTATTTTGTTCACGTCGTTTAAGCCGATAGCGCATGCCTATTTTCCATTTTTCTGGTAACCAAGTCATCTGTAGCAGATAATCCCATGTATGGGAAGCTTCTTTTACTTGATAGCGGGGCCAAGGAAAATAACAATAATCTCCATAAGCCATCATTTGGAACTTACGTGAAGGCTGCCAGGTTGCTCCCACATATAATCCGCTCTCATTTTGTATACGTCCGCCCTCACTGAAACTTTGGGAAAAAAGTGAATAATATTTTTTGCTATAGAATCGCTGTATCGCCATCAGTGAAAGTTCGGAGGTGGCTTTCCAACTCAATGTGTTTAAGGTTGCAATGGCACCACAGGAGCCTGTCGCTGTTTCACCGTTTATTGTAAGGTGGGATCCATTATAACCATAGTCCATACTGGCGTTCCAAATATCATTACCACTGGCATAGTAGGTACGATAAAGAGCTGCTGTTGCTGGATGCAATTCTTGGTTCAGATGTGTGAATGTTCCTGTTATCCCAATATGATAACCTTTTTTGAAAAAGTTCAGATGGCCGCCTGCTACCATTTGAGAGGCATTGTTCTTTTTATCCATTTCTGTTTGTGTACGATGATATCCATCAGTTCGGATAGTTTGGATAAAACCACTGTCAGTAAGTGTGGCGTCTATTTTCCGCCATGAAGTAAAAACGCTCAGATCAAGTCCTTTAGTTAATTTTATTTTGGCTGCTGCTCCTTGTAGGTAGTTTGCCTGCATTGTAGACGAATGAGCACGGATATTGTTTTGATTACGTCCTAATGTAGTCAGCATACCCAATTTTCCTAAAGAAAAGTCTGTGTTCATCACCAGCCCGCAACCGTATCCCAATCTATAACGCCCTAAGGCAAGTGTCTCAACGCGTCCAAGGTTCTGTAATACGGCATAGAATGAGTAGAAATCATAACCAACCTTATTTCTGTTGGCAAAAAACGGTTCACCTGCATCTTGTGCTCCTATAATCCCAATTTTTACTGCGTTACCATAGTTAAAGGTGTATCGCAGATTATGGCGATATGGATATCCAAGATACCCCTCTTTATCGCCTTTTCGTTCATAGAAAGGGACCTTTCCTGTAGCTATGAACGTATGATTACCATATTTGATAATATTCTTCCATTGGGGAAATCCTTGTTCTTTTTCTTCCCCTATGTAGATAAAATGTAGGAGCAGCTGCCGCTTCTCATAGCTTAGACTGCGAATCATTGCCAGTTCCCCCAATGACTTCAATGGAGCATACCGATAAATGTATTCAGAGATTTCTTCCACTTCCTGTTCGTTCAGAAAAGGCAGTTGGAGCAGGTTTTCTCGGGTTGCAGTATTGATATCGATGGGGTGAGCGGCCAATTCACTGAGTATTTCATGGGCAGATGCCCACCCAGTGCCTTCCACATCCTCTATTTCCCCAAGTTGGTCCAGGTAGCGGTTCCAACTTTCTTCATCATCTTGAGCGCTGGCCGTTAAGCAAACGGCCACTAGCAATATTGTTATTAATATTTTCATGTTAGTTTAGCTTTACAGCACAAAATTAGTAAATAATACATAATCCTCCAAGCTTTTCTGTAGAAATTAGGACAAAAGAAAAAGAAAAGGGCGAAATCTCACGACCTCGCCCTTCATCTCTAATTAACAAACTTATATAATACAATCCATTTAGACATGGTATATCGCCAACAGGGATATGCGTTCGTGATGACCTGTGGCGGATCATCGGACACATATTGATTCATCGAAAATGCACGTTGTCAAAAACGTTGCCGCGCTCATAATCCCGTGAGTCACGTAAGTTTCTTGATGAGTGGCAGGTTTCCTGACTTCACCCCCAGAAATGCGCCTTCCCGTCGGTCCAGTGGACGGCAGTGGCGTCGTGCACTTCTGAAAAAGGGGTTTACAGTAGCGGGTACTGTTCCGGACTTGCACCGGATTCCCTTTTATGTCCCTCGCCGAAGACGGGGACATCACCATTCGGTTGCAAAGATACGATTAAGTGAGCAAAATTCCAAATTTTTGTTTGAGAATTTTCGGAGGTGAGTTTCTTCTCGATTTTTTTTAAGTCGTAAAGTTAGTGCAAATAAACGATTACTTTTTGCGTTTGATAAGGGGTGGGTCTCAAGCTGGGGTGTTTTTTATGTACACAGAGACACAGAGACACAGAGTTTTATTTCGAACACAGAACTTACAAAATTATTTAACGAAAAACGAAAAACGAAAGACGAAGGACAAAAGACGAAGGACGAAAGACGAAGGACGAAAGACGAAGGACGAAAGACGATTTGATTTAACTGTACACAGAGACACAAAGTTTTTATTTCGAACACAGAACTTACAAAATTATTTAATGGAACACATTTTGAGGCTCTTGAGAGCAAATTTATTTGCTTTCTCTTCGTTCAATCGAAATTTTATGCTAACTTTGTCCACGTCAATTGGTTCTCTATGAGATGAAAATGGGAATCAGGTGGAAATCCTGAGCAGTCCCGCTGCTGTAAGTTCCATTGAATGAAGACAAAAGACCACTGTCGGGGAATAGACGGGAAGGTGTCTTCAGGGAACGAGCCAGAAGACCTGCCGTTGACTTACAACTTCACTCGCTTCGTGGAAAGCGTTTGCAGGCATGAGAAGATACTGGAGACATATGATCCTCGCTGTGCCCATCGCATGGATGGGACTACCGGCTGCCGCACAGTCGTCGGATGCTGATACGCTGACGGACCGCACCCACCGACTGGAGGGGGTGACGGTGACGGAGACGCGGAAGGAACGGGTGACGAGAAGTGCGACACCTTTCCATCTGCTGGAACGGGAACAGTTTCAGCGGTTGGGGGTGACGGACGTGGCCGACGCGCTGCATAATATCCCGGGTATCACGCTGAGGGACTACGGGGGCGCGGGCGGCATGAAGACGGTGTCGGTGCGTGGCTACGGGGCCCGGCATACGGGTATCAGCTACGACGGGGTGATGCTGAGCGACTGTCAGAGTGGGGAGATAGATATCTCGCGCTACTCGCTGGACAATGTGAGTGAGCTGGCGCTGACCATCGGCGACAACGATGATATCTTTATTCCGGCACGGCAGGCGACGAATCCGGCGGTGCTCTCCATCCAGACGCTGCGACTGCCTTCGGAGGATACAAGGGGGCATCTGACGGCACAGCTGAAACTGGGCTCGTTCGGACTGGTGAGTCCCTATGTGCGCTATGAACAGAGTGTGACGCCGAAGCTGGCTTTCTCGGTGGAGGGGGAACATACTTATGCAAAGAATGACTATCCCTTCACGTTGCACAACTACACGCTGGTGACTAGGGAAACTCGTACGCACAGCCGCATGAAACAGGGTCACGCGGAAATGAATATGGCCTGGCAGCCTACGGGTCAGATACTGGTGGGGGGCAAGGTGTATTACTATGACAACGACCGGCAGCTGCCGGGAATGGTAAGGCTCTATACGAATCTGAGCGGTGAGAACCTGAGGGAGCGCAATGCTTTCGTACAGGCTTTCGTGAGGATGCAGCTGACTTCGAAATTCCTGCTGAAGGCCATCGCGAAATATAACTGGGCGGAGTCGGTGTATACGGATGATCTGTATGCCGGAGGGGTGAATGACGCAAGCTACTGGCAGCGGGAGGCCTATACATCGGCGGCTCTGCTCTACGTGGCCAATGAGAAATGGTCTTTTGACTACTCGGGTGACTATTCATTCAACAACCTGAACGGCAGTTCGTGGCGGACGCTGGTGGGAAAGCCTTACCGCCTCACGGTGCTGCAATCGGCAACGGCGCGCTACCGCATCCCAAGACTGACGGTGCTGGGAAGACTGCTCTATTCGCTCTACCTAAATGAGTCGAAAAGGGGTGAGAGTGCCCGCAACATGAGAAGACTGTCGCCCTCGTTGTCGCTGTCGTACAAGCTGGTGCCGGATGAGGAGCTCTACGTGAGGGCGTCGTACAAGAATATCTTCCGTTCACCGACGTTTAATGAAAGTTACTACTATCACTACGGAAGTACGGACCTGGCACCGGAGGTGACGGATCAGTTTAACGTAGGACTGACGTGGGGTATTTTTACGAAGGACGAAGGACGAAAGACGAAGGACGAGGGACGGGAGACGATGACTATGACGATGACGATGACTGAGGACGATGGACGAAATACGAAGGATGAGGGACGAAGGACGAAGGACGAAGGCACTCAGGTTAGGGTGACGCTGGATGCCTATTATAATAGATTGAAGGACATGATTGTGTCGGTGCCTTACAATATGTTTGTGTGGTCGTGCGTTAATGTAGGTAAGGTGAGGATTCTGGGTGTGGACGGAACGCTGAACCTGTCGCATCATCTGAACGCAAAGCACCTGGTGATCCTGACGGGGAATTTCAGCTACCAGCGGGCACAGAACCGCACAAATCCGCATTCGCCGAACTACAACAAGCAGATAGCCTATATGCCTGAGTATTCATGGGCGGCAGCTGTAAGCTATGAGAATCCGTGGGTGAACCTCTCTGTGCACGGCCATGGTATTTCTTCCAGATGGCCGAACAACGACCACTATGCGGGAACCCTGATCAAGGGCTACAAGGAATTCGGAGTGACGGCCTACCGCGCCTTCAGTTGGGGACGGCACCGGATGGAGGGGCGTGTGGACGTGAAGAACCTGCTGGACGAACAGTATGAGCTGGTGGGACACTACCCGATGCCCGGAAGAAGTTGGCAAATATCAATATTATATAAAATCTAAAACCAAAATGAAAATGAAAAATTATCTTTTGAGCATGGCTGTGATGCTGATGGGCGCCAGCCTGCTGACATCCTGTCTGAGTGATGATGATGACGACAAGCAGGAGCCCGTTCCTGTGCTTGTCAGCAACGGTGCCTATGTGGTCTGTGGCGGTAATATGAGCAACAATATCGACGGCAGTCTGACTTACTATGACTACAAGACGAAGACGGCCTCGCAGAAGGTGTTTGCGGCCAACAACGGACGCGGTCTGGGAATGACTGCCAATGACGCTATGGTGTATGGCAGCAAGATGTACATCGTGGTGGATGGTGAGAACACGGTGGAAGTGGTGGATGCCAAGACGCTGAAGAGCATCAAGCAGATCAAGACAACCGAGCTGATGGGTGTGGATAAGGGTGTGCATCCCCGTCATATCACTTGTTATAACGGTATGATCTACGTTTCCACCTATGGCGCCTCGCAGAGTGTCTATGGTGAAGACTGGTCGGTGACGACATCAGGTAACGGCTACGTGGCTGCCATCGACACGTTGAACTTCTCGCTGAAGAATACCTACACCGTGGGTTCCTTCCCCGAAGGTCTGACGGTCTATAACGACGTGCTCTATGTGTGTAACTCAGACTACAGCGCCTGCACGAAGGCCAGCATCTCGATGATTGACCTTACTACGAATAAGGTGGAGGAGTACAAGGACGAGAAAATCGTGAACCCGACGATGATTGCCGTAGCGGGAATCGGTATCTATGTGCTGGATATGGGTAACTATGCCGACAAAGCCTCAGGGGTGTTCATGATTAACGGCTATGGCAATTGCACCCGTCTGTTTGACGCCAGTTTCGTGGCTTTCATGGGCTCTTATATCTATGCCGTGAATGCTCCTTATGGCGCTACGACTCAAGACTATATCCGCTATAATATCCAAGACGGCTCGAGAGTGTCTTTCACCAGCGACGGAGTGTATAGTCCAAACACCATTGGTGTGGATCCTATCAGCGGTCATGTGTTTGTGGGTTCTTACAGACAGAACGCGGATACGGGCTATCCCGACTACAGCGGCAATGCCTATGTAGCAGAATATGACCAAATGGGTTCGAAGGTGAAGGAGTTTGACTGTGGCGTAGGTCCTACGGCCATCGCCTTCAATGCCGGTATTGAGTACGTGAAATATTAAGAATAGTCTTTTTAGTAAGAATGAAGAAGGGACTATGGTTGACGCTCATCGTGATGGCCTGTCTTGTGGCATGCAAGAGAGGCCGCACGACTGCGGACGCTACCGTCGGTGACACGCTGCGGCTGAAATACGCAGAGAAGCTGACCATCGTGAAGCATGACGGCTTTACGGAGGTGATGCTGGCGGATCCCTGGAATAAAGGGAAGATGCTCTGCCGCTACCTGCTGGTGGAACGGGGTAAGAGACCGCCCGAGCAGATAGAAGGAACGGTGGTGAACGTACCGCTGCAGCATTCGGTGGTTGCCACGAGTGTGCATTGCGGACTGCTCCTGCAGTTAGGCAGGAGTGAGGCCATCGCCGGCGTCTGTGATCTGCAATACATCAATCTGCCCTGGATTCAGATGGAATGTAACCGTGGCCGGGTGGCAGACTGCGGCAGTGGGCTGCAGCCTACCATTGAGAAAATCATAGAGATAGAACCGGATGCCCTCTTCCTCTCACCTTTCCAGAACAGTGGCGGCTACGGCAAGCTGGAGACGCTGAAGATTCCCATCATCGAGATGGCGGACTATATGGAGAGTTCGGCACTGGGACGTGCGGAATGGATGAAGTTCTATGGTATGCTCTTCGGGGCAGAGCACGAGGCCGACAGTCTTTTTGCAACCGTGGAAAAGAACTATCTGGCACTGGAAAAGAAAGTTTCTGACTTCAAGGCGCAGGCTTCTGGTATCAGCCATAAGGCTTCTCCAAAAATCCTGATGGACAAACAGACGGGAGGTGTGTGGTATGTGCCGGGAGGAAGGAGCACCGTCGGACGTCTGTTGGCCGATGCGGGACTGGACTATCCCTGGCAGGATGATGAGCACAGCGGTTCACTGGCCCTATCTTTTGAAAGTGTACTGGAAAAAGGCGCGTCGAGCGATATCTGGATGTTCCGTTACAATGCACCTCAGGCCTTCACGACAAAGGAACTGCTCTCGGAGAAAGCCGGCTACAATCAGTTCAAGGCTTTCCGCGAAGGGAATCTGTATGGTTGCAACACCTTCACCTCCACCTTCTATGAAGACACGCCCTTCCATCCCGACCTGCTGCTTCGTGATTTCATTACCATAGCCTATCCGGAATTGGGTTTGGGAGAGCCGGTATACTATATAAAAATTAAGAAGGAGACCCCCTAAATCCCCCTAAAGGAGAGACCCATGCGCCGCTTTACGATAGGAATGACGCTGCTGATTGTGATTCTTTTTGCAATCAGTCTGGTTGTCGGTGCCGTTGACATCCCCGTGAAGGAAGTGGTGAACATCCTGTTGGGGGGAAAGAGTGAGCATGCTTCCTGGGATTTTATCGTAAAGGAAAGCAGACTGCCACAAGCCATCACCGCCGTTTTCTGTGGAGCTTCGCTGGCTGTCAGTGGCCTGATGCTGCAGACTGCCTTTCGCAATCCTTTGGCAGACCCTGGTATTTTCGGTATCAACAGCGGCGCCTCCTTGGGCGTGGCATTGGTCATGCTGCTGATGGGTGGCAGTATTACGGCAGGTGCTTTCTCACTCACTGGATTTCTGGCTACCTTGGCTGCAGCCTTCGTGGGCGCGATGGCCGTGATGGCGCTGATTCTTATTTTTGCCACCATGGTGCGCAACAGCGTGATGCTGCTGATCATCGGAATCATGATAGGCTATATCTCCACGTCAGCCATATCGCTGCTCAACTTCTTTGCCACGGAAGAAGGCGTGCAGTCGTATATGGTGTGGGGACTGGGTAATTTCGGGGGCGTTTCCATGGAGCAGATGCCAGCCTTTATCATCATCAGCATACTCGGACTGGCGGCCTCGCTCATGCTTATCAAACCCCTCAATGCCCTGTTGCTTGGAGAAAGATATGCCGAGAACCTGGGCATTAATACGCAGCGGGTGAGAAACTGGCTGCTGGTGATTACGGGTGTGCTGACGGCGATAACCACTGCTTTCTGTGGTCCTATTGCCTTTATCGGTCTGGCCGTTCCCCATATCGCCCGGATGCTGCTGGGAACTGAAAATCATCAGTCGTTGATGCCCGCCACCATTCTGACAGGAGCAGCAACAGCCTTGGTGTGTAGTATTATCAGTGTTCTTCCGGGTGACCACGGCATTATTCCGCTCAATGCCGTGACCCCCATCATCGGGGCTCCCGTGATTATCTACGTGATTTTGAAACAGCGGAAGAACCAGTAGAAAGCCGTTCCTGTAACCAGTCCCGCAATGGCATCGACGGCATAATGGGCCTGGATGTAAACCGTGGCGAAGCACATCAGCACATAGAACGGAAGGAGGAAAAGGAAAAGTTTTTTAGAACGGGCTTGCCAAGCGAGCCACATCAAAATCGTGGTGATACCAACATGAGAGGATGGGAAGGCTGCCGTGGGACGTTCGCCCGCATCATGGGCTGCCACCACCATCTGATAGAAGAAGCCATCCTTCCATCCCGGTGTGGTCAGATAATCCTGATGGAAATAGAAATAGTCGCCCACACTGGGGAACACGCCCTTGGCAATCTGTTCCACACCTACCGCCTTGTAATAGAACATAGGACCCGTGACGGGAAGGATGATGAAAATGACATAATACGTGATGAACGATGCCATGAGGATGAAGACGCACTCCTGCAACTGTTTGTAGCGGCAAAAGGCATAAAAGAAACACACGACGGCTATCAACGGGTAATAGGAAGCATAGCCAAGGTCCATCAGTTCGGAGAAAACAGGGTGGGTGAAATATTGCGAAAACAACAGCGCAGGCTGACAACCGAAGACCTGTTGTTCCAAAGAAGCAAAGAAGGGGTCGAAATTGGGCAGTATGCGATTAATTTCATAAGTGTCGGGATACCACCACGACAAGAATGCCATCTGTACCACAATGCGGATAATCATGATCAAACGGCAGGGAATCATGCGGTAAACACCCCACATGAGAAGGGTGGTGACGAGAATGCGGATGCGGCCCCAGATCATCGCGTGCGGGTTTATGACCTTTGTATAGCACAGGAAGATGATGAGGAAAGTGAGCAGCATATATGCCAATACCACCCATTCCATAGCCAGCAGCCCCTTCTTGGGCTTCTTCTCTATTGTCAGTAATTCTTTCAGAAACTTTATCATAAACGATGACGATGACTATGACTATGACTATGACGTTTTGAGCCCCTTGATAAGGGGCGGCTCTAAAGCAGGGATTTATTAACGGAACACAAAGACACGAAGACACAAAGTTTTTTTGACTATGACTATGACGATGACTATGACGATGACTATGACTATGACGATGACTTCTTACTTTTACAGCCACCCATGCTCCTTATACCATTGAATGGTGAGATGCACACCTTCTTCCAACTGATACTTCGGAGAAAAACCTAACTCACGGCGGGCTGGTTCAATGTCGCAACGCCAGTTACGCTGTTTCATGATGTTGTACTTATCGTTGTTGAGGGCGGTGATTTTGCCCGTGATCCGTCCGACATACTCACCGCAGAATGTGATGATGCGCAGGAGCCAGATGGGTGCCGTGATACGAATCCACCATGGATTGCCCAGTTCCTTACGGATGAGGTCACTAAACGTAGAGGAACGGTACACCTCGCCGTCGCTGAGGAAATAAGCACGTCCGGGCTTTCCCTTCTCAATAGCGAGGAAAATAGCCTGAACCACATCGAGGACATAAACGAAGGTGATGTCCTGCGGTTTGTAGCCCACGGCGAAATCGGTATGCGCCTTGATGCTCTTTGCCATCATGTAATAGTCACGTTCTCGCGGACCATAGACACCGGTAGGACGGAGAATGACTGTCGGGAGTTGAGAGTCGGGAGTTGAGCGTTGAGCGTTTAAGAATTTCTCGGCCTCCAGTTTGCTCTTACCATATTCCGTATTAGGTTTCGGCTCATCGGTTTCCAGAATCTCCGTATAGGGCTGCTGTTCACGTATGGGCCCAAAGACACTAAGGGAACTCAGATAAATAAATTTTTTCAACGGCATCTTCAGTCGGAGCAGGGCATTGACAAGATGCTTGGTGCCCTCTGTGTTGATGCGGCGGAAATCCTCCTTATGAATACTCTTCGTGACACCTGCCGCATGAACTACATAGTCGAAATGCAGCGGCTTCATCTTTTCCACAAGGTCCTCTTCCGACGAGAGATTCACTTCCAGAAAATGGATACGCTTATCGGTGAGCCACTGCCGCGAACTGCTTTTGCGAAGGGCCACCCAAACATTCATTTCACGCTTAAGTGCTTCGTCCACGATGAAACCGCCAATGAAGCCTGTAGCGCCTGTAATCAGTATGTTGTTCATTTCGGGCACAAAATTAATAAATTTTGGTCAAAAAAGTGTCTTCTAACATTATTTAAAACCGCAAAGCCCGCATTTCTGACTTTTTTTCTTTATTTTTGTAGTTGGATTTTCATGCAACCGAGAGCTGAGTTCGTAAACTGAAACTTTAAAACAAAACAACTATGGCAAAAGGGAAAAACAGAGGCAAGCGTCTGAACAAACGGCAGCTTACAGAAATGTTGCAAACCTTCTTCACGCAACATCCCAATGAAACCTATACTTTCAAGCAGATTTTCAAGAATCTCAACATTGAACAGCATCCCGTGAAGATGCTGGCCATGGACATTCTCGAGGATATGACGTGGGATGATTTTCTGCAGAAGGTTTCGGATAATCAATACCGCCTGAATCTGCAGGGACAGGTCACCGAGGGTACTTTTATCCGGAAGCCCAACGGCAAGAACTCGTTTATTCCCGATGGTTCCGATAAACCTATCTTCGTGGCAGAGCGTAACTCCATGTTCGCACTTAATGGTGATCGTGTCAGAGTGACGATGATGGCACGCCGCCAGAATCATATCAAGGAGGCAATGGTCACCGAGATCCTGAAACGTGCTCACGACCAGTTTGTGGGCATACTCAAGGTAGAGAAGAATTATGCTTTCCTCATTTCCGATTCCAAGATGTTCGTACATGATATTTTCATTCCTAAACGGAAACTGAAGAATGGAAAGACCGGCGACAAAGCCGTGGTGAAGATAACCGAATGGCCTTCGAAGGACTCCAAGAATATCGTGGGAGAAGTGGTGGATATCCTGGGGCAGACAGGTGAGAACAATACGGAAATGCATGCCATTTTGGCTCAGTATGGTCTGCCCTATAAATATCCGAAGAATGTGGAGGATGCCGCAAACAAGATAAATCCGGGCATAACTCCCGATGAGATAGCACGCCGTGAGGATTTCCGCGATGTCTGCACCTTTACCATCGACCCGAAAGATGCCAAGGACTTTGACGATGCCTTGTCGGTGAGGGAGTTGAAGAAAGGTCTTTGGGAAGTGGGTGTGCATATTGCCGATGTCAGCCACTACGTGAAGGAAGGCTCCGTCATTGACAAGGAAGCCGTGAAGCGTGCCACCAGCGTCTATCTTGTTGACCGTACCATCCCCATGCTTCCCGAACGTCTCTGTAACTTTATCTGTTCTTTGCGCCCCGATGAGGAAAAACTCTGTTACAGCGTGATTTTCCAGATTGACCATGATGCCAATATAAAAGACTGGCATTTGGCACATACGGTCATCAAGAGTAACCGTCGCTTTGCCTATGAAGAGGTGCAGGAGATTCTGGAGAGAAATGGTGTGAAAGACGGAACAGGCGAAGCCGCTCCTCATAAGAAAGAATATGTGGGAGAATTGGCAAAGGAACTCATTGTCCTTGATGCATTGGCCAAACAATTGCGAAAGAAACGTTTCCAGAATGGTGCCGTGAAATTCGATCGTGAGGAACTGCATTTCGATGTCGACGAAAAAGGCAAGCCCATACGTTGCTATTATAAGAAATCGAAAGATGCCAACAAACTCATTGAGGAGTTTATGCTGTTGGCCAACCGTACGGTGGCAGAATCAATTGGTAAGGTGAAGAAAGGTCAGAAAGCCAAGACCTTGCCTTACCGTATTCACGACCAGCCCGATCCCACAAAACTTGAGAACTTGCGACAGTTTGTTGCCAGATTTGGGTATAAGGTAAAGACGGCAGGCACCAAAGGAGCCGTTTCGAAGTCGCTCAACAAACTGATGGACGACTGTAACGGGCGTCGCGAGCAGAATGTCATTGAGATGGTGGCCCTGCGGGCTATGATGAAGGCCAAATACAGTACGCACAACATCGGGCACTATGGCCTGGCTTTCGACTACTACACCCATTTCACCTCACCCATCCGCCGTTATCCCGATATGATGGTGCACCGTTTGCTGACACGCTATCAGGAAGGCGGACGTTCTGCCAACCGCGACCATTACGAAGAACTCTGTGAGCATTCTTCGGATATGGAACAGCTTGCACAGCAGGCAGAGCGCGAGAGTATCAAGTACAAGATGGTGGAGTTTATGAGCGATAAGATTGGTGAGGAGTTTGATGCTCACATCTCTGGCATTACCAGTTACGGCATTTATGCCGAAATCGATGAGAACCACTGTGAAGGTATGATACCGATGCATGACCTTGATGATGATTACTATGAGTTTGATGAGAAAAACTATCTGCTTGTGGGGCGTCGTCATCATCACAAATTTCAGCTCGGTGACCCCATCCGTATCAAGGTGGCGAATGCCAACATCGAGCGCCGCCAGCTTGATTTCACCCTCGCAGATTAACTCCTTACTTTTAACGCCTAACTTTTAACTTCTCTATGAATATCGCACTCACTTTCTCTGGCGGCGGCTATCGGGCTGCCGCTTTCCACTTAGGTACACTTTCCCTGCTTCATCATGTGAAGACGGAAACAGGAACACTCCTCGAACATGTAGAAGTGCTCTCCACCGTGTCTGGAGGAACCCTCACAGGACTGCGCTATATGCAGGCACTGACTAAAGGCGAGGATATCGACGAAATGACGCGCAGCATCTATAAGTTCTTTTTCGATGTGGATATGATGACGATGGCGCTGCAGCAACTGGATGATAAAAATCCGCAGGAAGGGGCTTCTGCCATTCGCACGATGGTTGACATCTATGATGAAAAGTTGTTTGGCCATGCAACTTTTGCCGATTTCATCGATAAAATGGGCGATTTGCCCGTGAAGCATTATTCTGCGAATGCCACCGATTTTGAATCGGGCATTCCTTTCCGTTTCCAGGCCTCGGAGAAAATCGGAAACTATCAAGGCTGCTTCGGAAATGTTGACCACCGCTTATCTCTTGCCACCGCTTCCAAAGTGACGTTGGGTGAGGCTATGGCCTGTTCATCGTGCTTCCCAGGAGGCTTTGAGCCGTTGGTTTTTCCTGACGACTTTGCTTTGGCAAATACCGAGGATGGTAAGAAGATGAAAGAAAAATACGGAAGTTTCGGCATTATGGATGGCGGTTGCGTGGATAATCAGGGCATCGAAGCCATATTGCTGGTTGAAGAACGGATGCGCAAGAAGGAAAAGGCACGCAAGGACAAAGCCATCGATCTTGTGCTGATTTCCGATGTGACGTCTCCCTATATGAAAGGTTATAAGCCCTTTACGGGTTCGCTGCCTCGTTTCATTCGAAAACTTACCCTGAAGCGCATCGGCAACTGGTTGTGGCTGTTTAGCGGTCTGTTTGCCGTTGCCTTGACAGTTGCCCTTTTATATCACCTCTTCTTGCCGTCAGTCATTTCAGGAGTGTTGTTTGCCGTCGTTGGCACCATGACCGTTCTTTTCCATTGGGGAAAGAAAGAACTGACCAAAGTCCTGAACGGCACATTTGTGAAGCATGCCGTCCCTGATCTGATGAATCTCTCCTTAGGCAATATTGCGACCATGGTGGCCAACCGTGCCACGTCGCTGGTTATTCTGATTACCAGCGTTTTCATGAAGCACATCCGCAGGAAGGAATATGCCAGTATTTATGTAGACCCCGGATGGGCCAATCGCAGCATCACCAACGCTATCTACGAACTCCGTCCGGACGAATTGTGGGAGAGTCGTTTGAAAAACAAATCGCTGCCCTCCTGGCTGCAGCCCTCAGCCCAGATGCAGCAGGTGAGTGCCAAGGCAACGGGAATGGCCCTCAGCCTTTGGTTCACCGAGAAGGATAAAGCCGACAATATGCCGAAAACGATCATAGCCGCCGGACAGTTTACCACTTGCTTTAATTTGCTTGATTATCTCGACAAATTGAAAGCGAGCAGTTGGAATGCTTCCGAGCGCATAGAAGAACTGAAAGCCTGTGAGACGCAGCTGCGGGAGATGTGGGAGAGATTCCGCGAAAATCCGTTCTGGTTGGTCGATTCCGTGATAGACTGATTGCCGTAAAACGGCCACGCCCACAACCTTTGAGTTGAAGTGATAGAGACTGCCGAAAACGTTTGGTTGGATTCTTGTGTCTGTGCGATGGTGAATAGGGATATGGTTCTGTATTTATATTCAATCTGATATGCGCACACAACTTTCAAATTGGATTTTATAATCACAAGAATGGTTCCAATGTGTAAGAAAATACAATAAAATCATTGTTTTATGTCAAATCTCGCTCATTCTATGCACTTTTTATGGTGAAAAGTGAAGATTTAAACGAAAATATTTGGGCGTTTCAATAATAATAACGACCTTTGCAGCCATAATTTTGAGAACAAGATATTATGGCAGAAAAATTGGACATTAAGGAATTGGACCAGGTGGTGGTCCGCTTCTCAGGTGACTCCGGCGACGGTATGCAGTTGGCCGGTAACATCTTTTCTACGGTGTCTGCTACCGTAGGTAATGGTATTTCAACATTTCCAGACTATCCCGCTGACATCCGTGCGCCGCAAGGATCACTGACGGGCGTCTCTGGCTTCCAGGTGCATATTGGTGCCGGTAAGGTTTACACACCTGGTGATAAGGCCGATGTGCTGGTGGCCATGAATGCGGCTGCGCTGAAGACTCAGTTGAAATATGCAAAGCCACAGGCTACGATTATCATAGATACAGACTCTTTCGGTCCCAACGACCTGAAGAAGGCTGCCTTTCAGACGGAAGATTACCTCGGTGAAATGGGCGTTGATCCTGACCGCGTGATCCAGTGTCCGCTCACAAAGATGGTAAAGGATGCACTTGCCGATTCCGGGATGGACAATAAGGCTATCCTGAAATGCCGTAATATGTTTGCCCTCGGACTTGTCTGTTGGCTCTTCGACCGTGATCTGAATATTGCCTTCAACTTCCTGAAGGAAAAATTTGCCAAGAAGCCCGCTATTGCAGAGGCTAATATCAAGGTGATTCAGGCTGGTTACGACTACGGTCATAACACCCATTCTTCGGCAATGAATGTATATCGCATTGAATCGAAGGAAAAGGAGCCTGGCCGCTATATGGACATCACGGGTAATAAGGCTACCGCTTACGGTTTCATCGCCGCTGCAGAGAAAGCCGGACTGAAACTCTATCTCGGTTCTTATCCTATCACTCCCGCCACTGACGTTCTTCACGAGCTTTCGAAGCATAAGTCGCTGGGTGTGACTACCGTGCAGTGTGAGGACGAAATCTCAGGAGCAGCCAGTGCTTTGGGTGCTTCCTTTGCTGGAGCCTTAGGTGTCACTTCTACTTCCGGCCCCGGTATCTGTCTGAAGAGTGAGGCTATGAACCTTGCTGTGATTATGGAGCTGCCGTTGGTCGTACTCGACGTGCAGCGCGGTGGTCCTGCGACAGGTCTTCCTACTAAATCTGAACAGACCGATCTTCTGCAGGTTCTCTTCGGTCGTAATGGTGAAAGCCCTATGCCAGTGCTGGCAGCTACCAGTCCCACTGACTGTTTTGATGCTGCTTATCAGGCTTGTAAGATAGCTTTGGAACACATGACGCCAGTTGTTTTGCTTACCGACGCTTACTGTGCAAATGGTTCTGGCGCCTTCAAACTTCCTGATCTCACCAAGATGGATCCCATCAATCCTCCTTATGTTCCTGAGGAGCTGAAGGGAAAGTGGACACCTTATATGCGCGCCGAGAATGGAACCCGCTATTGGGCTGTTCCGGGGCGTGAAGGATTCGAGCATATTCTTGGCGGACTGGAGAAGGATTCCGAAACGGGTGCTATCTCCACCAATCCTGAGAACCATGACCTGATGACACGTCTGCGCCAGCAGAAGATAGCTAATATTGAGGTACCTGATCTCGAAGTGGACGGTGATGTGGAGGATGCCGATTTGCTCATCGTGGGCTTCGGTTCTACTTATGGTCATCTGCGTTCTACTATGAATGAGCTTCGTGCGAAGGGTTACAAGGTGGCCCAGACCCACTTCAAGTACCTGAACCCACTGCCTAAGAACACTGCTGAAGTGCTTTCTAAATATAATAAGGTGGTGGTAGCTGAGCAGAATATGGGTCAGCTTGCTGCCTATCTGCGCATGAAAGTTGACAACTTCGTACCTTATAAATTCAATCAGGTGAAGGGTCAGCCGTTTATTGTAGAGGAATTAGTCAACGCATTCGAAGAAATTTTAAAGAAGTAAAAGTTATGAGCTACACAGCAAATGATTATAAGAAAGGACAACCTCGTTGGTGTCCGGGTTGCGGTGACCATTTCTTCCTGGCATCGCTTCATAAGGCCATGGCCGAGATTGGCGTGGCTCCTAAAGATATCGCGGTGATTTCAGGTATTGGCTGCAGCAGCCGTCTGCCTCACTATATGGCTACTTATGGCATGAATACCATTCATGGTCGTGCCGCTTCTATTGCTACTGGTACGAAGGTGGCAAATCCCAACCTCACCGTTTGGCAGGTTTCTGGTGACGGAGACGGTTTGGCTATTGGCGGAAACCATTTCATCCATGCCAACCGTCGTAACATCAACCTCAATATGATTCTTCTGAATAACCGCATCTACGGTCTGACGAAGGGTCAGTACAGTCCCACCAGTCCCCGTGGATTTGTCTCTAAGTCAAGTCCTTACGGAACTGTTGAGGATCCGTTCCGTCCTGCCGAACTCTGTTTCGGTGCCCGTGGACATTTCTTCGCGCGTGCCGTGGCCACCGATGCCAAAGGAACGGTGGAAATTCTGAAGGCTGCGTATGGACACAAAGGAACCGCCGTCTGCGAGATTCTGCAGAACTGCGTCATCTTTAATAACGGTTGTCACGATGCCGTTTACAATGCACAGGGCCGTAAGGAAAATGCTATCTACGTGGAGCATGGCAAACCGCTGATTTTTGGTCCTAACAATGAGTTCGGACTGATGCAGGAAGGTTTCGGTCTGAAGGTTGTAAAGATAGGTGAGAATGGTATCACAGAGAAAGACATTCTCGTGCATGATGCCCACTGTGAAGACAACACCCTGCAGCTGAAGCTCGCCTTGATGGGCAATAATGATGGCTTCCCCGTCGCCCTTGGTGTGATTCGTGATGTGGATGCGCCCACTTACGAGGAGAGTGTCAGTGCCCAGATTGAAGAAGTCAAGGCTCAAAAGAAGTATCACAACTTTGCCGAGCTTCTCGAAACCAATGATATTTGGGAAGTAAAGTAAAAAGAGACCCTCTAAATCCCCCTTAGAAGGGGGACTTTCTAATTCACAACAAATAAAAAGCCACCTTTTCGGGTGGCTTTTGTTATCAACAAGTCCCCCTTCTAAGGGGGATTTAGAGGGTCTTCTTTTTTATAATTTCTCCCCATAGCAAAGGTCACCGGCATCGCCGAAACCGGGAACGATATATTTATGTTCGTTCATTCCGGGGTCGATGGCGGCAGTCCAGAGCGTAGTCGTTTCAGGATTAACAGCCTCCTTCACCACTTCAATACCTTCTGGAGTGGAGATGACGGTTGCGATATGGATGGCTTTGGGCGTGCCATGCTTCAGCAAGGCCTCGTAGGCGGCAGCCATACTTCCGCCCGTGGCCAGCATCGGATCGACAATAATGAGTGTCTTGCCTTCAACCGACGGTGCTGCCATATATTCAGTATGGATGCCCACTTCCGTATGTTCGCGGTTAGTGTACATACGATAGGCGCTGACAAATCCGTTTTCTGCATGGTCAAACACATGGAGGAATCCCTCATGGAAAGGAAGTCCGGCCCGCATCACGGTAGCTATCACCACTTTGTCTTTAGGTAGCGCCAGGTTAGCGGTTCCTAAAGGTGTTTCCACAAACGAAGGTTCAAAGGAGAACGTCTTTGAAATCTCGTATGCCATGATTTCGCCAATGCGTTGGATGTTGTTGCGGAAAAGCATACGGTTTTTCTGATAGTCAATGTCCCGAATCTCGGCCATATACTGGCTGAGCACAGAGTTTTGTTCTGAAAGATTAATCGTTTTCATATTGTCTTTTATCTACGTTGTCAAGGAGAGCGTTAAGGGGTTAACAGTTAAAAACTGCGGTTTATTTGGCAAAATTAGTATTTTTGAAGACGTAAAATCCTTTTGCGGGGGTTAAAAATGTTTAATCGGCTCATTTATTGGTTGTTGGTTATTGGTTGTTGGTTATAGGTTAAAGGTTGAGCGAAAGCGAAACTTGTATATTATTTTTCTGCTGATTTATAGGCAGAAAATAAAAACCGAGTAATTTTGTGTCACGAAAAGAGCAGAATTGCGTAATATAAGCAGATATAAGAGAAAATGACAACGGAAACGTTTAAGCAGGAAGCACAGCGCATGCGACCTATACTCGTCAGAATTGCCCTCGGGATCCTACGGGACTCCGATGAAGCGGAAGACGTGGTGCAGGACGTGCTGCTACGGCTTTGGCAGATGAGGGAGCAACTCAAAATGCCCATCGAACCGCTGGCGAAGGTGCTCACACGAAACCGTTGCATAGACCTCATCCGGCGTAAGAAACCGACCGCGGACCTCATTCCAGGGCAAAGCCTTTCCGTTTTCCAAGAGGAAAATGAGGCTCAGCGGGAACGCATCGAACGGGTGATGAAGGTGATAGAGACTTTACCTGACATGCAGCAGACCATTCTCCGTCTGCGCCACATGGAAGGAATGGATTCAAAGGAAATTGCCAATCTAACGGGTTCAACGGAGGTGGCTGTAAGGAAAGCTTTGAGCCGTGCCCGACAGGCTGTAAGAGATAAATACAATCGGATATGAGAAATGACTTGAAAATAAGAACCCTGACAGAGCGATTCTTCGAAGGTGAGACATCGCTTGCCGAGGAACAGGAACTCTACCGACTGTTCCGCGAAGGGGATGTGCCCGAAGACCTGCTGCCATACAAGGAAATGTTTGCCGGTTTCGAGGACATTAGTCTGCCCCAGCAGAAGCCATCCCGTCGCAGATGGGGAAAGGTTATCGGCATTGCCGCCTCCGTAGCGGTATTGTTTGCCGTAGGCACCACGCTTCTTACCAGAAACAGTCATGATGAGTGCGTGGCTTATATCTACGGGGAGAAATGTACCGACAAGACCATCGTAATGCAACAGATGGAATCAGCGCTCAGCGACATGGACGACATCGCCACCGTGGATGAACAGATGCGTGACTTTTTTTCTGAATAACATAAAGGAGACAAAGATATGAGACAACTACTGATGACACTTCTCTTACTCCTCACAACAGGACACGTGGCCGCCCAACAGGGACTTGCCATCAACGAACTGTTCAGCGGAAGCATCATTCCGAAAGAGCGGATGGTGGAGACGCGTGTAAGAGGACGGATGCTGACAGACTATAAGATGAGTCTGTTCCGCAGTGTGAAATGCAAGGTCAGCAAAGAGGAATTAGAAAAAATAAATGCCGCCGTACAACGGGATATGGCTTCGTATAAGACTACAGAATGCATAGGCGACGAGCGTCATGGACGTACCAGCACCTTGATGGTGCAGTTGGCATCGAAGGGAAAGACCTATTGCTATATTTGTCAGAAGACAGAAGCCGTTGGCAAGGAGTGGGTGGTCACCCTCATCTACATTGAGAGTACGGTGAAATCCCTGTCGGAACTAAGGAAAATGTTTAATAATAAATAAGATTGTTTTATGAAGAGATTATTATTTGCAGCTATGATGGTGACGGCAACCACTGCTTTTGCCGCAGAAAACGATACGCTGATAATTGAGAAACCTCAGCGCGTAACCATCATCACCAACGACTCCCTGCAGTCGATTCGTGTAAAAGGTAAAGAGGGTGACAACCATTTTGACTACCAGAATACCATTCAATTAATAGACAGTAACTATGTGAGTACCGAAACTTATAACAAGAGCCTGTGGGACCTCATGCCTTTCGGACAGAAGAATGAGGATGACGATGACAACACGGAACTGGTGATGAGTCTGGCAGCCGGTTTCTGCACGGCAGTGGGAACAGCCGACGGTATCAGTATTCCCGTGGGGCCTTCATGGGAAATAGACTGGACGATTGCCGAATTCAGATATCGCTTAAAGGAAAAGATGGGGCATTACCTTTCTGTTGGTTTTGGCTTGGACTGGCGTAACTACCGTATGACAAATCAGCACCGTTTCGTGAAGGATGACAATGGCAATATCTCTGTAGAAGGGTATCCCAATGGCAGCAACCCGAAATTCTCCCGTATCAAAGTGTTGAGCCTGACTGTGCCTTTCCAATATCATTATTATCTGAAGGGGAACAGTCTTATCAAAGGTTTTTCTTTCGGTCCTGTGCTGAACTTCAATACTTACAGCAGCATCAAGACCCGCTATAGCGTTAACGGAGAAAAGCAGAAGGAGTTCGCAAAAGATCTGCACAAGAACCCCGTCACGGTGGATTTCATGGTGAAACTGCGCATGAAGTATTTCGGTTTTTATGCCAAATACAGCCCGTGTAATGTGCTTGACACAACGTATGGACCCAAGTTCAAATCCATGTCATTTGGAGTCTATTTCTAAAACTGTCAGTTTTGAAGAGTAATTAGGCCTTAATCACTCACCAAATTTGTCAAAAATGAAGAGTGATTAGGGCCTAATTACTTGCCGTTGTAAAAAAGGGGGTTTACACGAATGGTGAAAATGACGACTTAAGGTTGGAGTTTTTGCAAAGTCCACTTTTCAAAAGTGTTTATGCACACTTCATTTTTAAATACTTTAACCGAAAAACGAGAAAAAAATTGTTTTTTCGGCTATTAACGTTTTGCTAGTCAGTGAAAAATGAGTAACTTTGCAGCCGCAAGGACTAGGAGTGTTTCATGGTCCAAGGCATTTAAGGTAAAAGAACATTCACAATTTAATTTTAAGTAAAATATGGCAAAGTTAGATTTGACACAGTATGGTATCACTGGTTCTACAGTGATTGCTCACAATCCTTCGTACGAGTATCTGTATGAGGAGGAAATGAAGAAGGAACTTACTGGCTTCGACAAGGGTCAGGAGACTGAACTCGGTGCGGTTAATGTGATGACAGGTATCTTTACCGGCCGTTCTCCTAAGGATAAGTATATTGTTGACGACGCTCAGAGCCATGACAAAGTATGGTGGACCACAGAGGGTTACAAGAATGACAACCATCCCATGAGCGAGGAGGTTTGGGCAAAGGTTAAGGAAATTGCTGTTAAGGAACTTTGCAACAAGAATCTTTATGTAGTAGATGCTTTCTGCGGTGCTAACAAGCCCACAGCCCTGCGTGTTCGCTTCATTCTCGAAGTTGCCTGGCAGGCTCACTTCATTAAGAATATGTTTATCCAGCCTACAGCTGAGGAACTGGAGTCGTTCGAGCCAAACTTCGTGATCTACAATGCTTCAAAGGCAAAGGTTGATGACTACAAGGAGCTGGGTCTGAACTCAGAGACTTGCGTAGCCTTCAACACCACAAGCCGCGAGCAGGTAATCATCAACACATGGTATGGCGGTGAGATGAAGAAGGGTATGTTCTCTATGCAGAACTACTATCTGCCTCTCCAGGGTATTGCTTCCATGCACTGCTCTGCTAACACCGACATGGAAGGTAAGAACACAGCTATCTTCTTCGGACTTTCTGGTACAGGTAAGACCACTCTTTCTACCGATCCTAAGCGTCTGCTGATTGGTGACGACGAGCACGGATGGGACGATGAGGGCGTATTCAACCTCGAAGGCGGCTGCTATGCTAAGGTTATCAACCTCGATAAGGAGAGCGAGCCCGACATCTACAACGCTATCAAGCGTGATGCTCTGTTGGAGAATGTGACCGTGGATGAGGCTGGTAAGATTGATTTCGCTGACAAGAGCGTGACGGAGAATACCCGCGTTTCTTATCCTATCAACCACATCACCAACATTGCTCAGAAGGTGAACGGCAAGAGCGCTGGTCCCGATGCTAAGCAGGTAATCTTCCTGAGTGCCGATGCTTTCGGTGTGCTGCCTCCCGTATCTATCCTCGATGCTGAGCAGACAAAGTACTACTTCCTCTCTGGTTTCACCGCAAAGCTGGCTGGAACAGAGCGTGGAATCACTGAGCCTACTCCTACTTTCAGCGCTTGCTTCGGTCAGGCTTTCCTCGAGCTGCATCCTACTAAGTATGCTGAGGAGCTCGTGAAAAAGATGCAGAAGAGCGGTGCTAAGGCTTATCTGGTGAACACTGGTTGGAACGGAACAGGCAAGCGTATCTCTATTAAGGATACCCGCGGTATCATCGACGCTATTCTGAACCACAGCATCGACAAGGCTCCCACGAAGCAGATTCCTTACTTCAACTTCACTGTTCCTACACAGCTCGACGGTGTAGCTTGGGGTATCCTTGATCCTCGCGACACCTATCAGGACCGTGGCGAATGGGATAAGAAGGCTCGCGACCTCGCTGAGCGCTTCATCAAGAATTTCAAGAAGTATGAGACCAATGAGGCTGGTAAGGCTCTCGTAGCTGCCGGTCCAAAGCTCTAAAGATTAGATTTCCAGCGTATTAGGAAACTAGTTAAAATCTATGAAGGCTCGCTGAAAAGCGGGCCTTTTATTTGATTTATATCAAAAAAATACCGAATAATTGAAAAAGCATTCTAAAACATTTGTGTGGGCACACAAAAATACTTATCTTTGCAACGCTTTCGGGAGAAAGTATCCAAAAGTTTTCATAGGTTAGTAGTTTGATAGATTTAAGGTAAAGATTATGTTATTAGATTTTGAAACAAACGTGATGCTGGCGCTGACAGCGATTTTGACAATACTCAGTATTGTTGCTTTAGTTAACACTAACATCCGTTAATTGTTTTCAGGGGGCCGACGTGAGTGATTCATATCGTCCTCTTTTTTTTTGCCCATATCCCAACTCCCAACTTTTTATTCAATAAAACTTAAAAAACGCCCTTTTAATCCATAAATTCACTAATAAAATGGACAAATGAACGTTTTTTTGAGGAAATCTGCTTACCTTTGCAAGCAAAATTCAAATTCGGAAGAGAATGAAAAGAACTATTGTGCCCTTCTTGCTGATGGCCCTTACGCTTATCTTCGCATCGTGTCTGAAATCGGAAGATAAGGAGGTGACGTATTATAATGATACGGCCATATCAAGCTTTTCTTTGGGTACATTGAACCGTTATGTGAAAACGAAGGCAAAGGACGGTGTGACTGACAGCACTTATAAGGCCACGGTATCGGGTAGCAAATATTCGTTCAGAATAGATCATCTGAACCATAAAATCTACAACCCTGATTCACTGCCCTATGGAACGGATGTGAAGAAGGTGGTGATAACGGTGTCAGCCAAGAATTCCGGAACGATCTTCCTCAAGAGCATGACGAGCGACTCTCTGACTATCTACAACAGCTCTGACTCTCTGGATTTCTCGAAACCCCGTGAACTCCGCGTGTATCCTTTCAGTAACAGCAATGCCAACTACAGGGCTTATGAGGTTACGGTGAATGTGCATCAGGTACCTACTGATTCGGTGTATTGGCAGAAAGTGACGGGTGTGACGCCGGAGACTGTGACAACGGTTCAGACTGGAATTGCCAAGAATCAGTATCGGGTGGATGCAGGAAACCTGCAGCTTTCGACTGATAATGGCAGCACTTGGACTAATGAGACCCTCGATACGGATGCTTCCTATCTGCCCAACAACAATATCAACTTCGTGTATAAGTCCATCCGGACGAATAAGGAGACCGATTATGTGTTGCTGGTAGGAACGTCTGATGCTGACAAAGCCTATGCATCCTGCTGGTTCAAGTATGATGAATACACCGAGGGAGCGCCTAAGAGCGGCTGGTCGTATATCACGAGCGGTGGCCGCAATCTTTACCCCCTGCCTAAGCTGAGCAACTTGTCTGTTGCCTACTATGACGACAGCAATATCCTTGCTATTGGCGGTGCCGGTATGGATGATTGCAACAAGGAAGCTTATGATGCTATCTACGTGAGTCATGACAATGGCGTTTCGTGGATTCCCAATGACGCTTTCCGCCTCCCAGCCAACCTTGACAAGAGCGCAAGCCGTATCATTCTGAAAGTAGATGCTGACAGGAATTTGTGGTTGTTCTGCGAGGGGACAGGTGAGACCTGGAAAGGTTATTACATCAAAGATGACGCTAAATAGGCGGTTGAATATCATTAAGAAGATGTAGCATGAAGTGGAAATACGGTCTTCTTTTGGTCTTGATGACGCTGGCAACAGTGCGTGTCAGTGCACAGGACGATGTGGAATATCGTATGGAAGTGGGTGCTGCTGTCGGATTGATGGGCTATCATGGCGACTTCAACGGTTCGCTCACAAAGGATCTGCAGCCGATGGGAAGTCTCGTGGTGCGCTATATTTTCAATCCCTATATGGGGCTGAAGGCCAATGTGTCTTATGGAATGCTGAAGGGTAGCTCTGCTGATGTCAAGACTTGGTATCCGGAATATAGTAAGACGCCTTATAGTTTCAGCAATTTTGCTGATGTCAATACTTGGTATCCGGAATTTAGCGAGACGCCTTATAGTTTCAGCAATAAGCTCGTGGATCTCGACGTTGTCTATGAGTATAATTTCTGGCCTTACGGTACGGGTCGCGACTATCGTGGAGCCAAACGGCTGACTCCTTATCTGCTTCTCGGTTTGGGGGGTACGTTTGTAAAAACAGACCAGAAGAATGTGTTTACGGCAAACCTCCCCATCGGTGTGGGGGTAAAGTATAAGGTGGGCGCACGCGTGAATGTTGGACTCGAATGGGCGATGCATTTCTCGTTGAACGACGAACTCGACGGAGTGAAGGACCCCTATGGCATCAAAAGCAGTGGCCTCTTCAAGAATACGGACTGCTATTCCACGCTGCAACTGTCGGTGACCTACAGTTTTATGGCAAAATGCCGCACTTGTCATAATGAGGACGAGTGAGAATGTGATAAAGATAGCGTAAACGAAACAACAAAGAGATATGGCTGTCAATCTTGACATGAAGAATATTCCCGAGCACATTGCCATTATTATGGATGGCAACGGGCGCTGGGCTACGGAGCGAGGACGTGAACGTTCCTTCGGCCATCAGGCTGGAGTGGAGACCGTGCGCCGCATCACGGCTGAGTGTGTGCGTCTCGGTGTGAAGTATCTTACGCTTTATACCTTCTCTACCGAGAACTGGAACCGTCCTGCCGATGAGATTTCTGCCTTGATGGGACTGGTGCTTTCCTCGCTCGAAGATGAAATCTTCATGAAGAACAATGTGCGCTTCCGCGTCATCGGCGACATGAAGCGGTTGCCCGACGAGGTGCAGCAGAAACTCTGGGAAACCATGGAGCATACGGCCGGGAACGATGCCATGACGATGGTTGTGGCGCTGAGTTACTCATCGCGATGGGAGATAACCGAAGCCGTCAGACAGATAGTCTCTGAGATTCACGATATGGAAGAGCTCCCTGAAAATATCTTCAAGAGATTGAAGACCGGAGGCATTCGTGCCGAGGACATTACCGAAGACACCATCAGCCAGCATCTGGCCACCAGCTTCATGCCTGACCCAGACCTGCTCATCCGTACCGGCGGCGAACTGCGCATCTCCAACTACCTGCTGTGGCAGATAGCCTACAGCGAACTGTATTTCTGTGATACTTATTGGCCTGATTTCTTGGAAGAAGACCTGCATAAGGCCATTGCCAGTTATCAGAACCGTCAGCGCCGTTTTGGCAAGACCGAGGCACAGGTAGAAGAAGAAAGACCCACCCCCAACCCCTCCCTATAATGGAGGGGAGTAATTACTTCTAAAGGAAAATATGAAAGTTATGATTAAATACATAATAAATAAGGCAAGAAACATTTCACTCCCCTCCATTATAGGGAGGGGATGGGGGTGGGTCTTCCTTTTCCTCTTTTCATTTAGCAGCGTAGCTGCGCAGGAGAAGATTGTGAATCCCGACATCACTTATGCCGGTTCACCACGTACTTGCACGATTGCCGGACTGGCCGTGTCAGGAGTGGAAGGCTATGAGGATTATGTGCTGACTGGTATTTCAGGCCTTACCGTCGGTGAGGAGATAGAAGTTCCGGGAGCACAAATCACGGATGCCGTGAAACGCTATTGGCGTCACGGTCTGTTCTCGAAGGTAGCTATCACGGCCGACTCACTTATTGGTGACAAGATTTATCTGCATATCCATCTGGCCGTGCGCCCCCGTGTGAGCACCATCAACTATATCGGTTTGAAGAAATCAGAGCGCGAGGACATGGAGCAAAAACTCGGTCTGCTGAAAGGTAATCAGATTACGCCTAATATGATTGACCGTGCGAAGATTCTGGCTAAGAAATACTTTGACGACAAGGGCTATAATAATGCAGACATCTCCATTGTGCAGCGTGATGACGTGGCCAATAAGAATCAGGTGATTCTCGATGTGGCAGTCGATAAGAAGGACAAGATGAAGGTTCGGAATATCATCATTGAAGGTAACGAAAACTTGTCTGACAATAGGATTAAGGGCGGACTCTTCCGCAAGGGTGCCTTCGCCAAGATTCATGAGGCTGGCAAGTTGAGTTCCTTCCTGAAATCGAAGAAATATACGCCTGAACGCTACAAGACTGACAAGGAGAACCTCATCAACAAGTATTACGAACTGGGCTACCGTGATGCTGTCATTTTGGAAGACAGTGTCTGGAACAACGATCCCAAGCATGTGAATATCTACCTGAAGGTGGATGAGGGTAAGAAATACTACATACGTAACATCACGTGGGTGGGCAATACCATCTACTCTACCGACCAGCTTTCCCGTCAGTTGGGTATGAACAAGGGTGACGTCTATAACCAGAAACTGATGAACAAACGACTCACCGAAGATGATGACGCTGTGGGCAACAACTACTGGAACAACGGTTATCTGTTCTATAACCTGCAACCGACAGAAGTGAACATCGTGGGTGACTCCATCGACTTGGAGATGCGTATCTTCGAGGGCCAGCAGGCACATATCAGTAAGGTGCGTATCAATGGAAACGACCGTCTTTATGAAAACGTGATACGCCGTGAGCTCCGCACGAAGCCAGGTGACCTCTTTAATAAGGAAGCTCTGATGCGTTCAGCCCGTGATCTGGCCTCAATGGGACATTTTGATCCCGAGCAGATAGACCCGAAGGTGGAGCCGAACTATGATGATGGTTCGGTGGATATCAATTATAACCTGGTGCAGAAGTCCAATGACCAGATTGAGTTCTCACTAGGTTGGGGACAAACAGGTGTCATCGGACGTGTGGGATTAAAGCTTAACAACTTCTCCATGCGTAATCTCTTCCGTAAGAATGCAGAGTATCGTGGTATCATGCCGATTGGTGACGGTGAAGTGCTGAGTATCGGTGCTCAGACCAACGGTACTTACTATCAGTCGTACAATGCCAGCTATTCCACTAACTGGTTTGGTGGCAAGCGTCCCATCCAGTTCTCCGTGGGTGCCTATTATTCGAAGCAGACCGACGTGTCGAGTAACTACTACAATAGTGCCTGGATGAACAACTACTATAATTATTATTATGGCGGTTATGGTAGTTATGGCTACAACAGTTACGAGAACTACTACGATCCCGACAAGTATATCCAACTTTTCGGAGCCAGTCTGGGATGGGGTAAGCGTCTGCGTTGGCCTGATGACTATTTCCAGCTTGGTGTGCAGTTGGCCTATACGCGTTATATGCTGAAACAGTGGCGTTACTTCCTGGTGCAGAATGGTAACTGTAATAACTTGAACCTTGGTATTACGCTCTCACGTACCTCTACGGATAACCAGCTCTTCCCGCGTCGTGGTTCTGAGTTTGTTGCCAGTCTGACGATTACTCCGCCATGGTCAGCATTCGACAAGAAGGATTATAAGAAACTCGATGAGATTTATACATCCGAAGTTGCTTCCACCGGAAAACTGACGGATGCTGCCAGTGCTGCTCAACAGGAGCGTTACCGTTGGATTGAGTATCACAAATGGAAGTTTAAGGCCCGCACGTTTACTGCTCTGACCAATGGTGCCAAGTGTCTGGTGTTGATGACCCGTGTGGAATTGGGTATCTTGGGCAGCTACAACAAGTATAAGAAGTCACCGTTTGAAACCTACTATATGGGTGGTGACGGTATGTCGGGTTATTCTACGAGCTATGCCGAAGAAACTGTCGGCTTGCGTGGTTATGAGAACGGCTCACTTACTCCTTACGGCAGTGAAGGCTATGCCTATGACCGCTTCTCCGTTGAACTCCGTTATCCGTTCCTGTTGGGTAACACCACCATCTACGGATTAGGATTCGCTGAGGCTGGTAATGCCTGGACGGAAGCCAAGAAGTTCAACCCCTTCGACATGAAGCGTTCTGCTGGTCTCGGTGTACGTATCTTCCTGCCTATGGTGGGTTTGATGGGTATCGACTGGGCCTACGGTTTCGACAAGGTGTTCGGAACCAAGGGTGGCAGCCAGTTCCACTTCGTGCTTGGACAGGAGTTTTAGTTATTCTAGTATTCCTAGAAGTCCTAGATTATCTAGATTATCTAGGTTACCTAGTTTGGTGATTTAGGGTTTTCCGCTTAGAAAATAGTGGTTTCCCTATTGCAGATAAAAAAAGAAGATGTATATTTGCAGCGTCAAATGTCATTTTAACTTATAAATAGAAAACGTTATGAAGAAATTGATAATCTGCGCATTATGCGCAATCTGCGGTTTCGCAACATCTTCAGCGCAGAAGTTCGCGCTGGTGGATATGGAATATATTCTGAAGAACGTGCCCGCTTATGAGCGTGCAAACGAACAGCTCTCGCAGGTCAGCAAGAAATGGCAGGCTGAGGTGGAAGCTCTCAATACGGAAGCCCAGACCATGTATAAGAACTACCAGAATGAGGTGGTGTTCCTTTCTCAAGAGCAGAAAAAAGCCAAGCAGGAGGCTATCATGCAGAAGGAGAAGGAAGCCAGTGACCTCAAAAAGAAATATTTTGGTCCTGAAGGCGAACTCTACAAGAAGCGTGAGGCGCTGATGACGCCCATTCAGGAAGAAATCTACAATGCCGTCAAGGATATCAGTGATTTGCGCGGCTACTCTCTGGTCATTGACCGTGCTTCAGACACGGGCATCATCTATGGTTCTCCCAAAGTGGATATTTCCAATGAGGTGCTCTCCAAGCTCGGATATAGTGCTGACTAAATACCGGTAATCCGGCTATCTGGCTACCCGGCTGAATAATTATCCGGCAGAATAATTATCCGGCTATCCGGCTGAATAATTATCCGGCTATCCGGCTACCCGGCTAAAAAAATTATTAATAACAATAAAAGAAAAAAAGAAATGAAGAAGATTTTGTTTATGCTGTTGATGATGGCTCCTATGGCCTCATTCGCACAGAAGTTTGGTCACGTTGATGTTCAGGCCGTGATTACATCACTCCCTGAGTACACCCGCGCAGAAGGCGAACTGAAGGCCAAAGGTCAGGAATTCGAAAACGAACTCAAAGGTATGCAGGACGAGATCCAGCGTAAGTATGATGAGTATGAGAAGACCAAGAGCACGATGAATCAGACCAAGCAGCAGGAGACAGAGAAGGCCATCAACGATCTGATGACCAAGTTCCAGCAGGCTCAGCAGGACAATGCCCAGGCTTTCCAGAAACTGCAGCAGGAAAAGATGGCCCCCATCCAGCAGAAGGTTTTCCAGGCTGTTGAGAATGTTGGTAAAAACGGAGGATATGTTTATATTATGCAGGCTCAGAGTCTTCCTTACATCAGCTCAACTCTCTCAAAGGATGTTACCGCTGACGTGAAAGCTGAGCTTCAGAAGATGAAGTAAATGAGAAAATTCATACTATCCATTCTTTTCTGCGCACTGCCGCTTTTGGCTAGTGCGCAGGTAAAGTTTGGATACCTTTCATATAGTCAGGCGCTTCAAAGCATGCCCGACTATGCTTTGGCTAAGGAAAATCTGGCCAAACTGGAGGAACAGTTTGAGACTGAAATGAAGCGGGCCGAAGAGGAATTCAACAAGAAATATGAGGAATTCCTGGAAGGTCAGCAAGAGTTTGCTGTCTCTATCCGCAACAAGCGACAGAGCGAGTTGCAGGAACTCATGCAGAAAAATATGGCATTTAAGCAGGAAGCCCGCCGTCTGCTGAAAAACGCCGAGGCTGATGCAATGAAGCCTTTGCATGAGAAATTAAAGGCTGTCTTGGCCAGGGTGGGACAACAAAGGGGTCTGGCATTTATCCTCAATACCGACGGGGATGCACTGCCTTATGTTGATCCTGCTCAGGGTGAGGACGTTACTGAGGTAATCAACCGTGAACTTTCCAAGTGATCCGGGTCCTATCGGTGTTTTTGACTCAGGCTATGGCGGCCTGACCATCCTGCACCAGTTGAGGCAGATTCTGCCTCAATATGATTTTTTGTACCTGGGCGACAATGCCCGCGCTCCTTATGGAGCCCGTTCTTTCGATGTCGTTTATGAGTTCACGCGTCAGGCTGTGGTACGTCTTTTTGAGATGGGCTGCCACCTTATTATATTAGGATGTAATACGGCTTCGGCCAAGGCTTTGCGTACCATCCAGCAAAACGACCTTCCAAAGATTGACCCTAACCGCCGTGTGCTGGGCGTCATCCGTCCTACGGCCGAGGTGATTGGCAGTCTAACCCAAAGTCGGCATGTAGGCGTTTTAGCCACTGAAGGCACCATCAAGAGCGAGAGTTACAATCTGGAAATCCAGAAACTGAATCCCGACATTCACGTCAGCGGCGTGGCTTGTCCTTTCTGGGTTCCGTTGGTGGAATACAATGAGGCAGATTCTCCCGGAGCCGACTATTTCGTAAAGAAGCGTATCGATGAGATTATGCGCAAGGACCCATTGATAGACTGCCTTATCTTAGGTTGTACCCATTATCCCTTGCTGATGCCTAAGATTCTGAAATATTTGCCGCAAGGTGTGCGAGTCGTACCGCAAGGGGAGTATGTCGCTGACAGTTTGAGAGATTATCTGGAGCGTCATCCTCAAATAGAACAGCAATGCTCCAAGGGAGCCACTGTTCACTATCTTACCACCGAAAATCCAGCGAAATTCAAGGAATCAGCCCAACTCTTCCTTCATGAGAACGTAGAGGTAGAGAATATCACTTTAGGCTGATTAACTCCTAACTCCTAACTTTCTTGCAAAATAGCGAACGGGATACCATACGGCCAGCCAACCGGCAGCCAGTACGGTAATGAATACCAGTATGATATCTTGTGGGTGAACACTTACGGGATAGGCATTGATGATGAAAGAACCTTCGCTTTCACCGAGATGTACCAATCCGTAAGTCTGCTGAAGCCAACAGAGCAAAAGTCCCAGAAGGATACCGATAATGGCACCCAAAGCTGATATCATTCGTCCTTCAAAGAGGAATATTTGCGTGATTTGCTTGTCGGTGGCTCCCAGATTACGCAAGGTCACCACATCGTCCTTTTTATCGATAATCAGCATGGAGAGGGAACCGATGATATTAAAGCACGCCACAATCAGGATGAATGTGAGGAAGATATAGGCGATGAACTTTTCAATCTTCATGATGCGGAAAGTGTCTTCCTGCTGTTCATAGCGGTCTTTCACCTTATATTTATCACCGGCAATTTTCTGTGCTTTTGCCTTTACAGCATCCAGATTACTACCTGGCTTGACACGCATTTCAAGAGAGGAGAGCATGCCTTGCTGGTCGAAAATGCTTCGGGCAAAGCTGACGGAAGTCAGAATATAGTTCTTATCATAACGTCCTTGTTTGACCATGAAGACCACTCCTGGTGAAATCAATGAATCTTCCACAAAACCGTCCGTGGGGTCCATCATGTCCAGTTGTCCTTCGCGTTTGGGCGCATAGATATGCAGAAAGTCATTCCAGTCGGCTGTCATGCCAAGTGTCTGTGCCAAACGGATACCCACTGTTCCATATTGCAGATTGGCAGCGCGGAGCGAGAACTCACCGTCTCCATAGAGAATTTCCTTGATATGGGTGAGTTCTGAGAAATTATCATCCACACCCTTGATCATCACCATGGCCTGTTTTCCTTTGTATATTGCCAGGGCTTGGTCCTCAACAGTTTCTGTCGCCACATCAATCTCGGGAAGCTGGCGTATCTCTGTCAAGATGGGATCATCAGCAGGGGCAGTCTTGCCCTGTGTAGGTACAACCTGAAGTTGTGGATCAAAGGTAGTGAAAAGGGTGGCTACCAGATCGTGGAATCCGTTGAAGACCGAGAGCGTCACAACCAAAGCTATCGTGGCAATGGCTACACCCACAACGGATATAGCCGATATCAGGTTAATGACGTTCGTCGATTTTTTCGAGAACAAATACCTTTTTGCTATGTAAAAAGGGAAACTCACTTCTTGAGCAGTTCGTCGATATGGTCGATATAATCGAGAGAATCGTCAATAAAGAAGCGCAGTTCGGGGATGATACGCACCTGATTGCGGATGCGCTGGCCAAGTTCATAGCGAATGGTCTTCATATTCGCATTTACATTGGCCACGATTTCTTCTGCTTTTTCAGAAGGGAATACACTCAGATAGGCTGTGCAGACGCTGAGGTCGGGAGAGATTTTCACCCGTGTTACGCTCACCATCATACCATGCATCATCCGTGTCTGACTTTGGAAAATCTGTGCCAGTTCCTTCTGCAGCAATCTTGATATCTTAGCTTGTCTTGTTTCTTGCATATTATATATCATCAATTTTTCAGTGCAAAGGTAACAAAAAGTTAGGAGTTAGGAGTTAGGAGTTAGAAGTTTTTTGTAATTTTGCACGCAATTGTAATGAATTTCAAGGTTTTATGATTAAATCGTTGCAAATGCTGAGTCGTTGGCTCGCTAATCATGCTTCCGCATTCATCATAGCGATAGCCCTAGTCACATTCTTTATCCCAGAACTTTTCAAATGGGTTCACGGGAATACGCAGACAGTGATTCTCGGGCTTATTATGCTAACAATGGGACTGACGCTGACCACTCAGGATTTTAAGATTGTAGCCCAGCGCCCCACGGATATTTTTGTGGGTGCCGTCGCGCAGTTCCTGATCATGCCAGGTGTAGCTTATCTGCTAGTCAAGGTGTGGCATCTGGAACCGGCTCTGGCTTTAGGAATTTTGCTGGTAGGCTGTTGCCCAGGTGGAGTTTCCAGCAATATCATGTCGTATCTCTGTCATGGAGATGTGGCTTTTTCAGTGGGCATGACCTGCGCCTCTACCATTTTGGCACCAGTCATGACGCCTTTATTGATGCAACTGACAGCGGGTGCGATTATCGAGATTGACACGGTAGGTATGTTCCTGAATATCCTCATTGTGACTATTCTGCCAATCACAATTGGCTGTATTCTGAATTATTATTATAGCAAACGGGAAAGTTTCAAGACCCTTCAGACGTTGATGCCAGGCACGAGCGTTATTTTGTTGGCTTGTATTGTGGGCGGTGTTATCTCTACGGTTCATGACCCGTTGGTGGAACGCGGCTTGATACTTTTCATTTGGACTTTCGCTGTGGTCTTCTGTCATAACTCATTAGGTTATCTGCTAGGGTGGCTGTCGGGCCGTTTGGCAGGTTTCAATACTGCCAAAAAGCGCACGATTTCTATTGAAGTGGGTATGCAGAATGCTGGTTTGGCCACGGTCCTTGCCGGAACCTTCTTTGCTGCGCAGCCATTATCTGTGTTACCTTGTGCTATCTCCTGCGCTTGGCACAGCATCAGCGGAACCATCCTTGCCGGACTTTACCGTTCTTGGGACAAACGGCACGGCATTATTTATTGAAAAAGGAAAGGCTGTTATTCTCCCCGTAGAATCCGGTATAATTCAGGCATGTTGATTTCATGCCTGACAGCATCGGCTAGCAGGTCATATTGTTGCTGTTTATAGGCTTGATAATCGAAAGCGCTTTCTTCTTCCTTGTTTTCAAGCCATGGAGAGAGCAGTTCATCGATAATGGGGGCATTGTCGAGAATACCATGGATGTAGGAGCCCCAGCATCGTGGACTTTCCTTATAGGTGGTGACGGGCTTCGATTTTTCCCCTGCAGCCACAGATCGGGTAATACCCATATGTATTTCATAGCCTTTGCAAGACGATGGCCCAGCGGAAGTTTCCCAGTAAAAATCTACTTGAACCGTACGTTTTTCTCCGTTCATGGTAGTTGTGAGAGGTAGAATGCCTAGTCCAGGCATGCGCTCCACATCGCTTTCCACATGTTCGGGGTCAAGAACCTCCTGACCCATCATCTGGAACCCACCACAGATGCCGATCACTGTCTTGCCGTCGTGATGAGCCTGAAGAATGGCCTGTGCACAACCGTTTCGGCGCAGTTCCATCAGGTCGGCAATCGTGCTCTTGGTACCGGGAAGGATCAGGATATCGGCCTTTTTTATTTCTTCTGTGTTATTAGTATAGTAAAGGTGTACACGACTATCCTGCTCCAACACATCGAAATCGGTGAAATTGCTCAGATGCCGAAGCATGACTACGGCTACATTTACCTTTCCAGCCTGTGCTTCCATATTCTTACGCTCCAGCGAAACGCTGTCTTCCTCCTCGATGTGAATGTCCTTGAGATGGGGAAGCACTCCTAAGACAGGTACCCCACAGATTTGCTCCAGTTGTTTACGCCCCTCATCAAAAAGACTCCTGTCACCACGGAACTTATTAATGATGATACCTTTGATGAGTTTTCTGTCCTCAGGTTCCTGCAGCATGATGGAACCATAAACGGAGGCAAAGACACCTCCACGGTCAATATCGGCCACCAGTATGACATCAGCATTGGCATAACGGGCCATCGACATATTGACAATATCCACGTCACGAAGGTTGATTTCAGCAATGCTTCCGGCACCCTCCATCACGATAGGATGGAAACGGGCTGCCAAACGGTCAAAGGCTTCATGGACAGCTTGTCGCAGCACTTCGCGTCCCTCACGACGGAAATATTGCGTGGCATGCTGATTTCCGATAGGGCGTCCATTGAGAATTACCTGTGAGGTGTGGTCGCTGTTGGGCTTCAGCAAGAGTGGGTTCATGTCAGTATGACAGGGAATTCCTGCTGCTTCAGCTTGAACAGCTTGCGCTCTACCAATCTCAAAACCTTCGGGTGTGGCGTAACTGTTCAGGGCCATATTCTGTGCCTTGAAGGGAGCCGGCTGATAACCGTCTTGCAAGAAAATGCGACAGAAGGCGGTAGCAACAAGGCTTTTGCCTACGTCACTACCTGTTCCAGCTAACATCAGGGGGTGAAGTCTTTCCATAAATCCAGTATGTTTTTGTCGCCCCAATACAGATGGACGTAAGAGGCGCGAAGATTCTTATATATATAATAAGGTGCCGGATTGCCGACAATCGAGGAATAGTGGAACTCATGTCCCCTGAAGCCGAGCCAGTCGCGGTAGCCCAAATGCAGGCGCTTGCCTTGCATCGTGGCATCATTGGGCAGTATGCTAGCCATAGGCCATGACTTTCCGTCCTCATCGATGATATGCCGGCAGAGGTACATCATCCCGCCACATTCAGCCAGACAACGGCCGCCCTGCTCAATATAGTCGTGGATGGAAGTCAGCATGGAGGTGTTTGCACTCAGTTCTTTCAAGAAAAACTCGGGATAGCCACCAGGTAAATAGAGGAGAGAGGAGAGTGGTAATTTTTTATCGTGAATGGGAGAGAAGAAGATGACTTCTCCGATTTCTCTCAGTCGGTCGATATTCTCCCGATAGGTGAAATTGAAAGCTTCGTCACGAGCTACTGCGATTTTCATAATCCTAAAGCTTTAAGGTCAACATACTTCTCGATGGCATCAGCAGCCCGGCAGATGATTTTCTCGATGAAATCGCGGTTTTCTAACGATAAACCTAAATGTCTACTTGGTATTTCCATATCCGGAAGTCGGGGAATACAACCTATGCACTTGACTCCAGCATCTTCGCAAGCCTGCTTCAGAAAAGAGGCGTGGCGCTCAGATCCTACTTGGTTGAAAATGACGCCAGAAAAACGGAGAGACCTCTCCCCCCGATCTCTTCCAAGGACAGGAAGCTGTAATGTGGTATAACCGTGAATGATGGCTGCGGCACTATAGGCCATGCTGCGGGCATTGATAATCAAAATAATGGGAATGTCAAGCAGTGCGGCAATCTCCGCAGAAGAACCCTTCCAACGGTCGTAACCATCATAAAGCCCCATCACGCCCTCCACAATGTTCACCTCTTTATGATAATGATTAAATACTTCACATAGATGTTCGTGCGTAGTGAACCGTGTGTCAAGGTTTACCGATTCCTCCCCACAAGCCATCTGGTGGTATTGCGTGTCAATATAATCAGGACCGCACTTGAATGGCTGCACGTGGACGCCTTTCCTTCGGAGAGCCCTAAGCAGTCCGATGGTTATGGTGGTCTTCCCGCATCCGGAGTTGGTGGCTGCAATGAGAAAATTCTGCATTAATTTCTGATTTTGTTGCAAAGATATAAAAAAAGTTCGTACCTTTGCAACCAGAATGGTGATATTTTGGCTTTCAGCCAGAATGTAAAAGGGAATCCGGTGAGAATCCGGGACAGTACCCGCTACTG
>Ga0310695_10001900_pt1 | contig 46519 bp, 30 predicted proteins | sample RumenRJG_04DNA_FD_203882 | JGI IMG/M metagenome (GOLD analysis project Ga0310695, IMG submission 203882) | Bovine rumen microbial communities from Lethbridge, Alberta, Canada - RJG_04 (v2) (version 2) | ecosystem: Host-associated > Mammals > Digestive system > Stomach > Rumen | place: Canada... | reverse complement strand
GTGATCCTGCATAATCTGTTGGGATATCTGTGCGGATTTCTTATCGGAATCCTGTTTAGGATGGACATGCCCAGAAAGAAAGCAGTTTCTATAGAGATAGGAATGCAGAATTCAGGCCTTGCCACTTTGCTGGCATCAAGTGCTTTTCCGCAAATGCCCATGGCGACAGTTCCGGGTGCGATCTTCTCGGTCTGGCATAACATCTCCGGCGCGGTTCTTGCCGGGATATACAGGAGAATTGATGATCCGTGATCCCGGTAGGACTTATCATAACAGCGGCATCGATCGGACTTTCCGTGCTTTGGAACAAAATGGAATGTGCGGCGGTTGGGACATCCTAGTGTACCACTTTCTAATTAACTACACATTTTCGCTCGTCTACATTTCCGTCTGCTTCGTTGTTTTTCTTCGGCGATGGAACCCCATCGCACTCAGAAAAACGCCTTGCAGAGCGAAAATGTATACTTCGCGAAAAGTATAGCTAATTAAAAAGTGCTACACTAGATTGACTTTACTGCCAGCTGTCTCCGACGAGGGCTCCTTTATAATCCACCTGTTTCTCTTTGATCCTGAAGGTCAGGGTCTTTGTTCCCGCATAAGCGCCGATACCCTTAAGCGTGACCTTTGCCGTACCCTTCTTTATATTGTTTTTGTACCCGCTTACGGCAAAATCCTTTCCGCAGACAAGATACTCCGGAGCGGATTTGCTGCCCGTATACAATATCTCACTAAGATCTTTGTTTCCGAGATGTACCGTGCTTCCGGTGTAGATCTGGTCAGCTATGTTCTTCATCTTTTTGGTCTTACCCATGTTTGACGATGCTGCCATATACCTGAAGGAAGTCTTTACGGAATCTTCACTGCTGTAATTTCCTTTTCCGGTTACCGTGATAAAGACCTCTCCGTTTTCATCCGTATTGCCCGGAGCTGAAGTATCAGCCTCTCCCACCGTATAATCAGTTCCGGCCTTAAGCTTCTTTCCGTCCGTATCTGTAACGGTCACTGACGGCTTCTTAAGCTTTTTCAATGTCTTAAACTGATCCGCTGCTTCAATGGTAATGCCTTTTGCACTCAGGCTCTGCTTTGTGATCTCAAACTCCAGGATAACGCTGCCTTTGTAGTTGCCCTTGCCCTTTACCTTTATCTCGGCTTTTTTATCATTCGTGACAGCCTTATTCTTTGCATAGGACAGAGTATAGTCTTCTCCCTCTTTAAGCTTCTTCCCGTTGTCGATCACAACAACAGCAGGCTTTGCCCCGCCCTTTGCATAGGGCACGCTCTTTTCAAAGGTATAGGTAAACTGTGACCCGATCCCGGCTTCCTGAAGTGTCCTGTTTCCTTTGATCTTGAAGGAAGCGGTCTTTGTTCCGGCAGGACTGCTTTCAGCTGTTCCCATACCTTCAAATACGATCGTCGCCGTGCCGGGATCAATATTGTTCATAACACTGATAACCCTGTAGTCGGTTCCTTCGACCAGTTCTCTGCCGCCAAGCTTTAAGGTATAGCTTCTCTTTTCAGGTACGATCGCACTGCCGGTATAGTCATAGGATTTCGGAGAAAGCTTTACAGTCGCTTTTGAAAGCAGCGGTCCGTTCTTTCCGACGACCCTGACCTTTGCTGTCGCGGTTCCTTCATAGTTTTTATTTCTTGAATTGACGGATGCTGTATAGGTGCCCTCATCCTTTACACTGTCGGCACCGTCATAGGTCACGCTAAAGAACTTTGAGTTTACAGCTTTTCCCGTCGATGCCCACATCAAAGCAGGAACAGGCTTCTGAGCCTTGTTTTTTACTGCCACGCCGGTATCATTAGCCAGGATATCCTTTCCAAGCACAGCCGGTACGATCGAAAAGCTTATGTTCTCTTCCATCGTACCCCTGAAATCCCCCTTGAACCTGATGATTATCTTTGCTGTTCCGACTTCTTTGTTATCCTTAAACCTGACCGAGTAATCTTTATTTTCCGTAAGCTTCCTTGTTCCGTCGTAGACATGGAAGGAAAGTTTAATTGGAGATCCCGTATATATATACGAGCTTTGCAGTCCTGCCACCCAGATCTTTGATTCCACGGTCTCCTTGCCGCTTACAGGATCCCTTACGATCTTTGATATCTCCACTCCGCCCACACTTACGGTTTCAGTGATCTCTTCGGTTTCGGGATCCACTGTTCTGTTCACGCTGACGGCCGCATCACCGCTTAAGGATCTCGTATCCTCGACAAAATCACTGTAATCCAGTCCGTCATCCGAGGGCAGGGGCGGAATATCCTGCTTTGTGATGGTATGGTCATGATCACGCCTGCAGTGATAGGTGTGCCACCCCCAGGTAAGTGTGGTCGGCGGCGTTGTCACATCCCCGGTGGAATAATCAAAATCATGGGCATCGGGATCGATAGGGATATCCTCCCCTTTGAGGATCGCATGGCAGTCATGACACCAGATATCGCCTGTATAACCTTTTTCCGTACAGTTCGGCACCCTGGAATTACCCATCGGCTCCGTATCCGCATGGTTAGTCGAACATTCATCATAAAAGTAGGGTACTATATCCATTCTATAATTCTCATAGTTCTTAAGGTTACAAACAGAAATAATAAAATCCACGGATCTCTGTTCGCCGTGAACAGAAGGGATTGCCTCTTCTTCTTTTTTTGCTGAATAGTGTAACCTGAGATCATCCCAGATCCCATTAATATGATGTCCTCCATCCGAAATAAGACGATTTCTTTCCAATATATCATAGCCATCATAATACGAAAAAAATAAGTTCTTTTTCGTGATGATCTCCCCCTCCGGAAATCTGTCTGAAATATCTATCATACCCGACGCTCCGAAGAGCGCATGGGGATGATAATAAAAACCTCTGTAATGAGGATCATTATCAAGTTTCTTTTTGGCGATAACGACATAACAAACATCCGCGTCAGTTTCCCCGGCTCCCCGTATCTCATACCAGACTTCATACTGCCCGGCATCGGTCTTTTCCGGGATCGTTGTTGTATACTTATCCTTGGAAGGCTCCGGCTCGCCTATTTTTGTCACGGCGTAGTATATTCTTCCTTCCGAAACCGTATCGGCTTCAACAAGAGCCTGATGAGTGCCGTCATAGGTAAGTCCCTCAATTGCCCTGACTATCGGGACGGAAGCCGGCTCGATCACCACTGCCGCGGCATCTCCCGCTTTAACCGTCTCTTTTTCCTTTATCCTGACATAATAAGTTCCGGGAGTCAGTCCGTTAATGGAAGTACCGACGCATGGGAACGCCTCGCCAAAGGCTGCATCCTTTGAATATTCCATATCGGTATTGACGCCGGTGATCCTTCCGTCAAGATTTTTAAGTGTAGTGGGGCTGATCCCTTTAAGTCCTGTAGGCGCGGAAGGTCCTGATATCTTTTCGATGGTCCAGGGAATGTACTTCACTTCTATGGTGCCGTCGCTCCATCTGCAAAGTCCGTGGTTTATCAAAGTTGCCGTTGCGACATAGTTTCCGGGTTTTGTTCCCGTCCCGCCTGTCAAGGTATAGTTGTTATCACCTGCCACCACGCCTGTCTGCTCTGATTCATTATAGATAAGCCCCTTTTTGGCCATGGGGATCGATACGGATATCGGATTTACCGTAAGAAGCATAGTCGCATAGCCTGTTGCGGTATCCGAGTCATATTCTGCGGTAATGGCTGTTGTTCCGGGGCTCCATATACGTAAGGAACAATCTCCATCATGACTCCCATCTTTTGCGGCTACACTGGAATCGCTGCTCTTCCAGTTCCATCTTGCATTCGCACCGGAAACGGCAGCCACTGCCTTCAGGGAGATCAAGGGGTACAATCCATTGCTGTCGTTCACTGACATGGAATCTCCCTGGGTAATACTGACCTTTGCATCCCTTTTATCTACAAAAGTTGCCTCCACCGTGATCGATTTCGTTTTATAATTCGTCGAGTCAACATCCGGACAAACAAAAAGCTTATCACCAGCTTCGATATTATTCTGTTTCTCTCTGTCTATGGTCACCGTCACCAGGCCGTTTTGATCCACGTTTGCTTTAATACCGCCGTTATCCTGAAATCCGTTTGTTGATATGGTACGTATCTTTTCATAGGTAAGCTCACCTGCAGTCCAATCCAGCTTTCCGGCCACGGAAGCAGTAAAGGAATCTGCCGAAACCGGTACGTTGACCTCGACATTCGGGATATCCTTCGGATAATCCGCCTTTGCGATCGAAAAATCTATTGTGTTTTCAGAAGGCAGAGCATACCTGTCTGCCTTAGGCCCGCTCAGTGCCACAGCGGCGGCTGTATATTTTTCACCATCCTTATTTGCATTGATCTTAGCACCCGACACGGTAACGCCTACCGCACCGAGGACTTCATTTTGTGAAAGGTTTGAAAGCGTGACCGTCGGAACATGTGCTTTTCCATCATAGGTAAACGACCTGTCACCCCAATTCAGGCTGACCGTCCGCGGCTTAACTGTCAGGAACCCGGGAACATATGTGTAATCATAATTAAAATAAACCGGACACGCCTCAGGATACTTGTAGCCGTCGTACTCACATCTGGCCGAAATGATCCCCGGGACAGGATAGGTTTGGGTTATGGGGGGCTTAAAATCAGAAGCCTTTTTCCATACGCCATCGATCAGATAGGAATACTCTCTAGAGCCGATATCTCCGGAATCTACGCTATCCATTAATCCTTCCACTGCACAGTTCATACTCGGGAATCTTTCACCGTAGGGAATGGTTTCGTCGATTATCTTTACATTCAGGGGCGCCCGGGCCATATTGACGCTGATGCAAAGAGGCTTGCCTGGTGCATGCGAATTATCCGAAGCCGCACGATACCAGACATGATAGGAACCGGCCATCCATGCATTGTAGTTATCTGAGTATCCCTCTGTCGGAGCCGGGTTATCGCAAACATTTGTACCGTCTGCGTTTTTCAGCAGTGATCCGTCTCCCCTGGAGATCCACTCGACCTTATATTCCATCTTCGTTTCAGCTTCGCCCGGATAGACCAGTGGCTGTCCGCCTTCGATATACTTATTTTTATTATTATCAAATACCAACTTGCGGCCCAGATATTTCAGATCTGTTTTTGCTTTGGGAGGCTTAGTGACCTTTGCCCTTATCATGATGATCTTCAGGCTGCCGTTCAAATAAGAAATGTCATAGTTTTGCGTGACATCTGTATCCCCTCTTTTTATCACGGCACCGGAGGCTGTGATCGTACCGTTTTCTACAGAGGTACTTGCAGAGCGCGGATCCGGATCCGGAGTCAGGGTCAGGGCCGTGATCTCATGTCCTCTGCTAACCAAAAGCCCCTTATCCGTGCCCTGATCAAAGGTTACATCCATTTCATCTATGGCATCCCCGAACTGGACGGTCTGATCATTGGCCGATATGGTAATGGGACGCTTTGCGATATTTGCCTTTTGCGCTTCCGGCCGGGAAACCTCGTAGTTTCCGGACGCCGTACCGCCAAGACTGTAGTCTGAAAATGTCACAGTTATGTTCTCGCCCACATCTGCAGTGGCAAAATCTGCTTTTCCGGGTATGATGGTCACATTATCGCCTGCGATCTTATTTTGAAGCGTCATTGCAGTATCATTGACGCTTGCCGCGGTGGTGTCGTCATAGATCTTGCTGTTGGCCGAAAGACCGGTTATAGTGACGATCCTTTTTTTGATCTCATATTCTCCGCTTACTGTCGCGGTGCCGTTTCCCGTATCCGGAAGAGTTAAACTCGCCAGGTAAGTTCCCGCATCCTTCGGTGCCGATGTCACCTTTTCGCTCCATGAGGATCCGTTCCATTTTTGATAATGGACCACCTCATCGCCGCTGATGTGGTATACATCGTTGACGCTGGCAGGCTTATAGGTGCCGTCATAAACGATATCACCTGCGTCAGGGGCGCTCAGGGTAAGGGTTGCTATCTTTTCGGGCACATCACAGCCGTCGTTTTTACATGTCGCAGTAACAGTGCCGGTACTTTCGTTAACGGTATATGTAAATTTGTGGACGTGACCGAATACCAGTGTCTTTCTTGCGATCTCTGATGCCGGATCTGAAATATTCCCCTGAATTGTTATACCGGTATCCTTGATCTTCAGTGCATGATTGGGGGCGACCCTTACATTTCCTCTGTAATTGTCTGAGTAAATAAAGTCATCCTGTCCTTCCCTGCAGCCAAGAGTGATCCGGGCTTTTTTCGCATTTGTATAATCATCCCCGTCACCGATCCCGGGATAGTGTATCTCGTTAAGCAGATACTCTCCCACATAGACCTGCCCGCCCAGGATGCTGATTTCTCCACCACAGGAGTACTCACCTCCGCCTATTCCTGTGCCATCAGAATTTCCGTTTACCGTTATTTTTCCTCCACGGATCTCGACAGTTCCGGTAACATCTTGTCCCTCTGAAGGGGCTACTTGGCCGCCGCCGATGGCCGAGCCGTGTTCTCCGCCCATGGCCGGGCCATTCTGCCCCGAGATCGTTCCACCGTAGATGCAGATCCTGCCATAGGATCGGTTACGATATCCGCCACCGATGGATGCAGCATAGTTTCCGCCCTGTGGCCGGATGATCCCACCGTATATATTGATATTCCCGGTTTTTACGATAGAATTACCATTATTACCCACATCGTCACCGCCGATGGCTGCATTTTTTTCCGCAGCGTTTGCACTTAATATGCCTGTTCCTCCGCTTTGGCCGAAGATATTGAGGGTATTCTCCTCATCCACCACGCTGATACCTTTTCCTGCGGTAAGCTTTTTGCCATCCCCAAGGATCAGGCTTACATTACCGGATACCTTGACACGGTTGAGCAGACTTACATTTTTGTCGACATAGTAGTTTCCTTCGGTCAGAACTTCATAGTCTGCTTCCATGGGGCTGTAGTTTCTGAAATTGTTGACGGTTCCGTTTGCACCGATATAGCTGATTTCGCCGACATCCGTCCACTTCGCATAGAGTGTGAGGTCAGCGCCAACCGTGTCGGAGTCAAAATTAAACGCCTGGCTCAGATCCGCATCCTTATACCATCCTCCGAATCTGCTTCCCTGCTTTATGGGCGTTACCGGTTTCGTGGCCTTTTTACCACCGGCGATCGCCTGTGCTTCAACCGCAGTACCCTCGTTGCTGTTAAAAGTTACCGTATAGGTTACAGCGGATTCAGTCGGAACGATCTTTTGCCCCGGGAAATTGTTGATATTGTCCCCTGTGATGATAGTGTTTCCATTTATATAGGGCCTGTCAAAGACAACCGTTCCCTGAAAGCCATCCGACAGGATGTAGTCGTCGTTTGGACGGCACCAGGCAATATGTATATCTGCGCCGGTACCACCGATACCGGTGTCAGTGCCGGTGCCGGTGGAGCTAAAGCGCCTGGCAGTGACCTTTCCTCCGTAAATAGTGATCTTTCCGCCCTTACCGCCATTTGCCATGCCGATGGCGGCTGAACCATGAGAGCCTTTGGTGATGATCTCACCGCCGTGGATCGTAATGTTTCCGGCATTTTTATTTTCAGCGAGGTAAGGGAATCTATTGTCATTAGTATTAGGAGCATCGCCTCCGATTCCGGCATAATAGTTGACCTCATTTGAACTTGCCAACAGCTTTCCGGTATTTCCCGCCTGGGAATAGATGGTTAAAGAATTTCCCTCCGTGACGCTGATCCCCATGGTGCCGCCATTGCCTCCGGCATCAAGCTCCGCACCGTCGCATAAGACAAGGTGTACATCGCCTTTTACCACCATTCGGGAATTTACTTTCACATTTTTTTCGGTCACAACATACCAGCCTGAATTCATGGTAACGGTGGAAGCTGTGACAACCGCAGCGTCTTTGCCTTCCGGTAATGTTGCCGTTTTAAGTTTGTCATCAGATGGCTCTGATGGATCGTATTTTTTAAAGGTCAGTACGCAGACGCGGACAATCTTTTCTCCGCTGTAAGAATTTCTGCCTGTGACAGTAAGGTTGTAAAAACCGGGATCCTTCATCGATTCATTTGTATTCGATCCTTCTTTTTTACAGGTATATGTATAATCTTTGTCTGAGCCTTTTCTGAGCGTTTCTCCGACATTGTTTTCTACCACAGGCTCGATGTCACTGCCTGTATACCGGTAGACCATTTTAACGGTTGCATCGGCTATACTGGTGCTTTTATTCGCCCATTTTGCATGGAGATACAGGTCAGACGTCACCCCTGAATTAAAATCGTATTTTATCTGACAACCAGCGTCCTGATACCATCCGGCAAAATCCTTACCGTTATGCGTTTTTCCCGCTTTAGGGTCAGTCGGCTCTGTAACCTTGCTTCCTTTTTTCAAAAGCTGCATCGCCGGAACGGGAGTATATCCCCCGCAGTCAAAGCTTACGGTATAGAACGAGTCGGTTGTGGGAATAAGCTTAACATCAGTTAAGCCCTTGATTTCAGAGGCGTTTGCCGGTATATAAAAATGTTCATTGTTGTCGATGAAGGCTTTTCCTGTAGCGATGGTAACAGTGCTGCTTTCTTTAAGCATAAAACTGTTTGTACTGACATAGTCTGTCAGATTTTTCCAGCTGAGGGAAAGAGCTCCGTTTCCACCAAAATCTGATCTGATTCCCCTATTTGAACCTTTAGCACTAACCTTTCCTCCGTTGATAATTATTTTTTTCGAAGCAAATAAGCCGAAATTTTGATCACCACTACTTCCCCACTTAGTTTCAGCATGGACCTCACCATCGTTGATAGTGATATTTCCATTTTCTGACTTTATTCCTGATGCGTCATAATTCTCGGTAACTGCGGTGACCTTTCCGCTGTTGATTAAAACACCATTTTTACCAACTATAGCATGAGCGTCATGATCGCTTGTATGGGCATCTATGATACTGCCGTTTATTGTGATTTCCCCGCCACTACTGTATATGGCATAACCAAACGCGCCGGTAGTATTGGCAGTGATGTTGCCACTAAGAGTCATATTTTTAATACTGTTTATGGCATGACCGCCCTGGCCGGTGGCAGCAGCAGTGATGGTGCCGCCGTTGATGGTGATAGCGCCGGCACAGTTTATTCCACAGCAACCGTCATTAATTGTTCCTCCCTGAGCGGTCAGACTTCCGCCATTAATGATGATATTGCCGGTACTGTTTACACCATGTATCGTACCCGGGGCATAAATGCTGCCCCCGTTGATGGTAAGGTTTTTGGAATTTATCCCGTAGCTATTTGAGCTTCCTTCTGCATCAAGATAGAGCTTCCCGCCATTTATTGTAAGATTATGGACATTTATGGCATCACCCACTTTTTCTCTGTTCTCATTCTCAGTAGACCCAGATATATTGATAATATTCAGCTCTCCGCTGCCATCACTCTGACCGTATATGGTAAGATTGATACCGCTTTTACTGTCGTTATCATATAAACAGCCTAAAGCGACAGGACTCTCACTGTTGCTGTACTCATGCCAACCCCACTCGTCCTGATCCGATGAGACGGACATCTTCCCACCATCTGCAAGGATGATATGATGCCCTTCGGTACCGTTCAGGATAACGGAGTGATCGAACACGATATCATCATTGACCACATACCAGCCGGAGTTAAGGGTGGTTTCACTTCCTGTAAGGATGACAGCATTGTGAGTCTTTTCAGTACCGTCACCATCTATATATCTGACAGATTCCACAGTTCCGACCGCCTCTTCAACTGTGTCTTCATTTCCGGCTGCCTCTTCAACTGCGTCTTTACTTGCAGCCGCAGGCTCTTCTTCCGGTTCGGAATTTTCGGATACAGCCTCCTGCTCATTTCCTGCTGCCTCCTCTTCCGTGCCTTCTCCTGCTGCCGCCTCTTCAGCCCCCGCCTGTTCCTCCATCACCGTGCCGGCTCCGGTTTCCCAGTTTAGCGGTTCTGCAATAACCGACACCGGAAACTGATTTATAAGCATCGACGCCAGAACAGCCGCCGCAATCTTCCTTTTCACATGTCTGTTAACGATACTCGACAATTTCATGATCATCTCTCCATTCCTAAGATTCCTCGATTCCGCTTCGCTCCACTCGGAATGACAAACACTATGTCATTCCGAGGGCTTTAGCCCGAGGAATCTTTTCATATCCAACGTTACACAACACTGCAAATGATTTCTCTTACCTTGTACGAATTAACAGCGTCTTGCGTTAATCCTTCCCCTTGACTGACTCAGCACATTCCTTGCTGACCTTCTGAATTCCTCTTCGTTAAAAGGCCGGACCAGAAAATCGCTCAAATGTCTCTTATTCCCTTTGCGCCTTCAAGAGCCACCACGATCATGTCATAGGGATAAATCTCCTCTGTATAACAAAGTTTCAAATCTTACTGACACCGGTCGGATGTCCGTTTTTTAGCTTTTCAGGGCACACTTCCCCTGGAGTCAATATGATTGTATGATCCCATATTGAGTTTGACAATAGGTCTGTGCCGAATTGACAAAAAATGTGCCGAAATGACAAATTGTTTCTTTATATTTGCCTTGACGATAGTACTATATGTCTTTGAACCAAAAATGTAAAAAAAACAATACCCTTCTATCACTCGGCCTTAGTTGAAAAAGCTGTTATTAGTGATAGAATAGGATCAAAAGAAGTCAAGGGAAATGAACCCCTAACCCCGTCCCCTATGTTCCCCTATGTTCAAAAAAAGGAGGTTTTTTATGGCAAAGACGCTGAAGGAAGTACAGAAGCTGATCAGGGATCAGGGCATTAAGATGGTGGATTTTAAGCTGACTGATATCGACGGGAGGTGGAGGCACTTAAGCATTCCGGCAGAAAGGCTGACAGAGGGCACCATGGAGCATGGCATTGGTTTTGACGGCAGCAATTACGGCTATGCACCGGTTGAGAACAGTGACATGGTCTTCATTCCGGTCCTGGAATCGGCTGTGATCGACAGCTACTGCGAGATCCCCACTCTTTCCATGATCGGGGACGTGAGGGTCATCGACCTGCCTGAAAACAGGCCCTTTGACCAGTATCCCAGAAATGTGGCCAAAAGAGCCCTGGAATATATGAAGGAGCAGGGGGTTGCTGACCGCATGGTCATCGGACCCGAATATGAATTCTATCTTTTTGATGAGGTCAGATACAGTACCGACTATTACGACATGTTCACAAGCATTTCCACCTCCCAGGCAGGCTTTGAATCCGGAAGCGAATATAACAACAACGGCTATCAGGTCATGCCGCATGCAGGCTACCACAACAGCCTTCCCACGGACATCAGGAATGACATCAGGAGCCGTATGTGCCTTTCCATGAAGGACTGGGGAGTGGACGTTAAATATCACCATCCCGAGGTGGGCGGCAGCGGACAGATGGAGATCGAGGTGGAACTGGGGGACATGCTCAAGCTTGCCGATGATACCATGTCAGCAAAATATGTCATCAAGAACGAGGCGGCAGCGGAGGGGATCACAGCTACCTTCATGCCAAAGCCCTTAGCAGACGAGGCAGGAAACGGCATGCACGTTCACATGCTCCTTTTCAAGGGAGACAAGCCAGTGTTTTATGATAAAAAGGGATATGCCCAGCTGAGCAAAGAAGCTCACTATTTCATGGGAGGTCTGCTTTTGCATGCCAGATCCTTATGCGCCATAACCAACCCCTCCACGAATTCCTACAAGAGGCTGGTCCCGGGCTTTGAGGCTCCGGTGACCATCGGCTATGCCATGAGCAACAGGAGCGCAGTGATCAGGATCCCGGCCTATGCAAAGACTCCGGAAACAAAGCGCTTCGAACTCAGAAATCCCGATGCAACCTGCAATCCCTACTATGCCTATGCAGCGATCCTGATGGCAGGACTGGACGGGATCAGGAATAAGATCGATCCCCACAAGAAGGGCTGGGGACCCTATGACTTTAATCTTTACAGCCTGTCCGATGAAGAAAAGGCAAAGCTTACGGGGCTTCCGACTTCTCTTGATGAAGCCTTAAATGAACTGGAAAAAGATCATGACTACCTGACAGCAGGCGGGGTCTTCCCCGAAAGGCTTTTAGACCAGCTGATCAGAAGGTACCGGGGGGTTTCTTCAAAGATATCAAAGCTTCCCCACCCCATGGAATTTGCAATGTACTATGACCTGTAAAAAACGGGTCCGGGATGAGCCCCGGACGGAGGATACATGGAAGACAGGCTTAAGAAGCAGCTGGATTTTATTCTGGAGGCTGACAAGGAAAAGAATATCTTCAGACAGACCCATCTTTCCGGTCACGGAAGAAATGAGAATGATGCCGAGCATGCCTGGCATATGGCTCTGATGGCCTATCTTCTGAGGGAATATGCAAATGAACCTGTGGACATTGGCAGGGTCATGATCATGTGCCTGATCCATGACATCGTGGAGATCGATGCAGGCGATACCTATGCCTATGACGAAAAGGAAAATGAAACAAAGAAGGAGAGGGAGGACAGAGCAAAAGACAGGATCTTCTCCCTTCTTCCTGAGGATCAGAAGGAGGAGCTCACAGGCCTTTTTGATGAATTTGAGGCCTGTGAGACACCGGAAGCAAGGTTTGCAAAAGCCATGGATAATCTGCAGCCCCTGCTTCTTAACAACAGTAATGACGGTTCTGACTGGAGGGAACACGGGGTTACCTCAGACCAGGTTTTCGGCCGCCACAGCAAAACCAGACTGGGATCGGAAATCCTCTACACGGAGGTGGCCGAAAAAATGATCGAAAAATACATCGATAAGGGCTATATAAGGAAGTTCGATGGAGCTTAAAGGACAGCTCCCATGTTTTTCTTTGTGCCTGCGATGGTGTTGCGCCTTTTTCCGGGGGCTTCGTTCTTATTTGCCCCGGGCGCATCCTTTTCCTCAAGCTGGGAAAGACTCACGCTCTTTACTTTTTTGCTCTCTGCCTGAGAGGGAGCAGGTTCACTAAGATCCGGGTGCATTGCGCTGATCACGGTGAATTTGCTAAAGCCCTTTGAAAAGCCATTGAGGGTATCTCTCCTGAAGGAGACGAATTTCTGGTTTTCCTGAGACAGCTTCAGGCGGTCGGCTCCATAGCCGTTTGATGCCTTAAACCAGCCGGTATGTGCTTTCTCATATTCCTTTGAGGTCCTGTCTATTTCATCAAGAGCCTTCTCGACAAAAGAGAGGCTGTCCTTTGAAGGATCAAGGCGGCTGGCTTTCTGAAGAGCATCATACATTGCCTGATATTCTTTTCCGTTCTTATGTCCCTTTTTCTGCATGCTCTCAAGAGCCTTCAGTTTTTCGCCTGCTTCTTCTGCGATATTCTTTACGGTGTTTTCAATGGAGGTCACCTGTTTGTCCTGACGCTCAGCTCCGCCCGGAAGGCTTTTTAACTCATCCTGTCTGGCTTTAAGAACCTGATCGCTCTGTTTGATCCCGGTTAAGAAGATCTGAGCCCCCTTGTTGAAATCCATGGGCTCATCGCCTATGGTCTTACCCACATCCATGATCTGCGGATCAGGAGTGTGGGGAGGAAGACCAAAGGTCTGGAGTATGGTGTCGGCAAACATCCTGCAGGTTCTTCCGTTTCCGTCTCCGAAAACATGCTCGCTGAGGGTCATAAGGTAAGTGTAGCTGGCAAGCTGCACGGCCTGTGTCTTTCTGAGAGCTTCATTTTCGGTCTTCTTGATCTGATTCATCATGTCCGCAACCTTTGACAGGGTCTTGTAGAGATCCTTGGGTGCAACAAAGGTTCCGACACCGATAATACCCCCCGCGGATATGGACTGTCCCCTGAGCTTGCCGCCATTTTCATCTCCGAGTCTTGCAGCCTTATTAAGACCTGTAAATACGTCATAAAGATCTCCGAAGGTTATATTATCCTTATTCATCAGCTCTGAAGAGTATATCCTGGCTGTTTCCCCGACTGCATGAAGACCGATTAAAGAATTTTTGGCTTCGCTGAGTTTATTTTTGATCTCCTCCTGAGCTTCAGGTGACTGTTTTTGGGGATCATTCAGCTCATTAAGTCTGTCCTCTACCTTATTTTTCAGAGTTCCGGAATTGGCTGAGCGTGCCTCATAGAGGACACCAACGCTTGTGGAGTTGGGATCATAATGTCCGATCTCCTCGATGCCCGGAATGGGTTCTTCTGCCAGCTTGAAGGCGCTGTCAGTCATTTCATAGCCCTCGTCTGAATCAACCGGCTTAAATCTGTTTTTCAGATAGTCTTTTATTGTCTTTTCATCGCCAAAGTCATATATATAGGCTTTTGCATAATTCAATTCATTCTTTCTGAGTTCTGCATTTTCAATGGAATTGGTTATGTTCTTTGCAAGATCGCTATAAAAACCCTGCATGAATGCTTCTGCCGTCACAGATGAACCGCTTTTTACGGCCTTGTCTACCGCATCATCCACTTTTGCCAGCGCTTTTTTGAATTCTTCTACAAATATAGCACTGCTTTTTGATACGTTATCGCTGGTATATATTGGATACTCTTTTTCGTATACGCTTATATGGCTTTCAATAGAACCTTTGAGCATATCCTTTATGGCTCTGATACCTGCTTCGTTGAGTTTTTCTTTTCCTTTACCTGCTATTATAGGCATATCACACCTCCCGATTTTCTTTTATGACTGAATCTGTGTTTTGTGTGTCTGTTTTTTTGCTGTTCACTATATTTTACAGACAAAAAGAAAAAATGAGCCTGAAAGTTTTTTTCGTAATGACGGCAGAGAGAAAATACCTTATAATTGGAGCTGCGAAGATACGGAAAAGCCCTGCGGATATGTTGAAATTTGAACGCTTTCCCTATTTTCGGGTAAAGCCCGGTCTGGATGCTTCCCAAAGCATGAAAAACAGGATCCATTGAGTTTGACTTTGGCAGCAAATCTGTTATGATAGGGTTGTTTTCGGGGTCGTAGCTCAGTTGGGAGAGCGCAGCGTTCGCAACGCTGAGGTCGAGGGTTCGATCCCCTTCGGCTCCATGAAAGAAATAGGGAGAGCTTTAGCTCTCCCTATTTCTTTCATTAAACCCCAAAAGGAAAATGAACTCTCGGGACGAAGAGTTGCGAAGCAACGCTGGGCAAAATGTGCCCTTTGGCACATTTTGGGCCGCGCTTACGAGCGCCGAGCGCGAGTGCGGCCGGGGCAGCGAGGGTTCGAGGTCTCCGCTCCGCTCCGGTCGGCGCTGAACGGACGTCCACTGGACGTCCAGCGCCCCTTCGGCTCCATTAAGTATTTTCAAGGGTTCCGTGCTCTGGAGCCCTTGAATTTTACTCCTGAGTTCTAACTTTGTTCTAACCTTTTTGTTTTATCCCGTAATTATTGAACTAATCGCTTGTCTGCATTTCCATCTGCTGCGTCAGAAAATCTTGTCGTAGCGATAGAAAAAAGAAATGAGATCATACGCTCCATGTGGGAGAAAAAGAAAGAGGGTTCATGAATTGAATGTACATCAGCCGGTGGAATGGAAAGAGTTTTTGTGTTAGAATATAAGAGGTTGTATTATGACAGTATCAATTAGTATAAAAAAGGGACGGAAACCTACGCAGGAGCAGATTCAGGAGGTACGGGAGGCTGCGAAAAGAGAGCAGGTTTTTGATGAGGTCTGCCCTGAATATAGTTATGAACAATTAAAAAGGTACCGTGAAGCAGCGCTAAACCGTCACGGAGAAAAACCGGTGACACTCAATCTATCTGAGGGCACAATTCAACGTGCAAAAGAATATGGAACCGATTATCGTCGGGTATTGAGCAGGCTGATCGATGTTGCTTTGGGCGATCCGGACATGATGAAAAAAGTCATAAACTGAATCACGAACCATTCAACGATTGACTTGATAGAGTATTGCAAAGAACACAGATCGGAGGTGGAGAAGATTATGATGACAATGGTAAGTCCGGAATATATTCAGAAGACAACAGAAAGGACTCAAAAAATACAGGGTGTTATTGAATATGCAAGAAGCCTGGGGCAAACAGATGATCAAATAAAAGTATACCTTATAAAAAAGTTTGATATTCCCGAAGATTACGCCCAAAACTGCCTTGATGCGGAATGGGAAGAAGATGTGTGGGCATAATATTTATGAACAGCTCTTTAGCAGAAATTCGAAGAAAAACTTGACAGACATGAATAGACCAAACACAATTTGCTTGGCTCGGCTCGGTTATTATCTCGAAAGATTACAGGGATTTATTGCGCCCTTTTTGGAATTGAATATGAAAATGACGGATAACCGTCGTGCTTTAGGGTAAGTTCTGCCCTTTGCACGACGGTTTTTTTGGAGGACATTCAATGAGTTTCAAGTCAATTGATGGGCTAATGCGACATCTAAGAAAAAACGGAATAGCTATTTCCGGAGGCAAGCAAAAGCGCCAATTACGAAATACTGGATACTTTCACGGATACAAAGGATATCGTTTCTTTGGTTACTCTTCAAACCGCCTTCCGTTTACTTCTTTCGATGAAATATACGCAACAATTCAATATGACTCCAAGCTAAAAAACCTTTTATACGGCAAAATGATGTTTATTGAGACTGCCGTAAAATGTGTGGCGTTGGAAAGCATCCTTCATTTTGTACAATCCGAGAATATCCAGGATATGTACGATAAGGCTGTATGCTCATACAAAAACTGCCCGTCATTTTTTTCTTCCGATCAAAAGAAGAAAGCTCAACAACGTAAACTTAATCTTCAAGGAATGATTCAATCCAGCCTGACAAGAGCCTATAAAGCAGAAAATCCCAAAATTACTCATTTTTACAACAATGTGGGGTATTCGGGTGTTCCGATCTGGTCGTTGTTTGAAATCATAACTCTTGGTGATTTCGGCTTTCTTCTTTCTTGTTTAACTTATGATGTAAGAAATGATATTTCATCCCGCCTGGGACTGAATGTATCAGCTGATACCGATCGACAACTTGCATACAAGTATATTTACACTCTTAAAGATCTTCGAAATGCAATCGCTCATAATTCAGTTGTCTTTGATACACGTTTCAGAGAGATTGATCCCACAAGAGCTATGAAACGATGTCTTGAGCAGGAAATAGGGCTCTCATATGTCAATTTTAAAACCATAGGCGATTATATTATTCTTATGTGCTATATAATGAAATTATTAGATACAACCAAGACAGAATTGAGATCTTTTGTCAGAGATTTCGAAAAAATAACCGATGATTATCGAAACTCTGTTAATCCCAATATTGCAAACATTGTTATACATCCGGATCTTTCGGCTCGTATGACAATTTTGAAAAATTACTTTTAATCATTGTCTTTTCGGATCCTTTGCGTTATACTGTTGGTAGTAATTGGGGTATGTGTTTGCGGACACATACTTGAAGGGAGTCGGCTTAGGTCGGCTCCCTTTTGCATCTATATAATTGTAATTGTGAATTCATAATAGAGTTAATAACAGAACAGATTTTTTTTGGGGGTCAATCACTTAAATCATCAGTGATCGACCCCATTCAGTCATTTATTCCGTTACTGTTACAGCGATCTGATATGTCGTGCCGTTTATCTTGGTCGAGATATTTGCCTTGCCCTTCTTTCTTGCATAGACGAAGCCGTTCTCGTCCACGAAGGCGGATGCAGATTAGTCCAGTTATTTTGCGACAGCTATACTAGTACACCGAATAATAATTAACTGGCACATTCACTTGTCTGATTGATCATACACTGCGTTATCGTCGGTCGTCGATGCCCGCATCGACTTCCTCCTCTGCCTTGCGTATGAACAATCATCCTGCGCGAATGTACCAGAAACTTATTTTTCGGTGTACTAGAGGTGAAGAGTTTGAACAAGAATCACCCTCCGATCTCAGCCTTAAGACCGTCTCCCTCTGTGTCAATGCTTATCACCGACCCCTCCGGCGCTCCCTTTTCAAGGATCAGCCTTGCGGCAAGGGTCTCCACATTCTTCTGCATAAAGCGCTTTAAGGGTCTTGCACCGTAGACCGGATCATAGCCTCCGTCAGCGATAAACTGCTTTGCGCTGTCGCTTAAGGAGATCCTGATCTGCCTGTCATCCAGCCGCCTGTTTGTGTCCTCAAGAAGAAGATCGATGATCCCCCCTATGTTGTCCTTTGTCAGGGGCTTGAACATGATGATCTCATCCAGCCTGTTTAAGAACTCGGGTCTGAAGCTGCTTTTAAGATCCTCCTCAACGGCCTCCCTGGCCTCATCAGTGATGTTCCCGCTTCCGTCGATCCCCTCCAAAAGATACTGGGAGCCCAGGTTTGAGGTCATGATGAGGATGGTGTTCTTAAAGTCCACGGTCCTTCCCTGGGAATCCGTGATCCGGCCGTCGTCCAGAACCTGCAGGAGCACATTGAAGACATCGGGATGAGCCTTTTCCACCTCGTCAAAGAGGACCACGGAATAGGGCTTGCGCCTGACAGCCTCTGTCAGCTGTCCCCCCTCGTCATATCCCACATATCCGGGAGGCGCTCCGATGAGCCTGGAAACGGAGAACTTCTCCATATATTCGGACATATCGATCCTGACCATGTTCGTCTCATCATCAAAAAGACTTGCTGCAAGCGCCTTGGCAAGCTCGGTTTTGCCCACACCGGTAGGTCCCAAAAAGAGGAAGGAGCCGATGGGTCTTTCCGGATCCTTGATGCCTGCCTTGCTCCTTATGATGGCATCGCTGACCCTTTCGACCGCTTCGTCCTGTCCTATGACTCTCTGATGAAGGATGTCACCCAGGTGCAGTGTCTTTTCCCTTTCACCCTCTGTCAGCTTTGAAACCGGGATCCCTGTCCACTTTGAAACTATCCTTGCGATCTCATCTGCGCTCACGGATTCATGGACCAGGCTCAGATCCTTGCTGCTTAACTGCTGCTCTTCATATTCCAGGGTCTTCCTTAATTCCGGCAGCTTCCCATAGGAAAGCTCTGCCGCCCTGTTTAAGTCGCCGTTTCTTTCGGCGATCTGGATCTCATTGTTGACGGCCTCGATCTCCTCCCGGATCTCTGAAAGCCTGCCCACACTCTTCTTTTCATTGTCCCACCGGGCTTTTTCGTTTGTGAATTTTTCGTTCAGCTCTGAGATGTCCTTTTGAAGCTCTATAAGCCTGCCCTCCGAGGCTGCGTCCGTCTCCTTCTTTAAGGCTGCCTCTTCGATCTGCATCTGGGTCAGCTTCCTTCTCATCTCGTCAAGCTCTGCCGGCATGGAGTCCATCTCGGTCTTGATCAGGGCACAGGCCTCGTCCACCAGGTCGATGGCCTTGTCCGGCAGGAACCTGTCTGAAATGTAGCGGTGGGAAAGGGTCGCGGCGCTGACCAGGGCCGAATCGTTGATCTTGACTCCGTGATAGACCTCATATCTTTCCTTAAGTCCCCTCAGGATGGATATGGTGTCCTCCACCGAGGGCTCATCCACCATGACAGGCTGGAAACGCCTTTCCAGGGCTGCATCCTTTTCTATGTATTTCCGGTATTCATCCAGGGTGGTGGCTCCGATGCAGTGAAGCTCCCCCCTTGCCAGCATGGGCTTTAGCATATTTCCCGCATCCATGGAGCCTTCCGTTTTGCCGGCACCCACGATGGTGTGAAGCTCATCGATAAAGAGGATTATCCTTCCGTCGGACTGCCGTATGTCCTCCAGAACCGCCTTAAGCCTCTCCTCAAACTCCCCCCTGTATTTGGCTCCCGCAACCAGTGCACCCATGTCCAGGGCAAAGATCTCCTTGTCCTTAAGTCCCTCAGGCACGTCTCCCGCAACTATCCTCTGGGCAAGACCCTCCACTGCGGCGGTCTTTCCCACTCCCGGTTCACCGATTAGAACCGGATTGTTCTTGGTCTTTCTTGAAAGGATCCTGATGACGTTCCTGATCTCGCTGTCCCTTCCGATGACGGGATCAAGCTTCTGGTCTCTGGCTCTTGAAACCAGGTTTGTCCCGTATTTTTCAAGGGTATCATAGGTTGCCTCGGGGTTGTCCGAATTAACGCTCTGGTTGCCCCTGACGGTGGAAAGGGCAGTTAAGAACCTGTCCCTGTCGATCCCGTATTCCCTGAAGATCTCCTTTATCTCCCTGTTGGGGTGCTTAATGAGTGAAAGGAAGAGATGCTCAACGGAAACATAGGCATCCCCCATGGCCTTTGCCTCATCCTCAGCGGTGATCAGAGCCCTGTTTAAATCCTTTCCCACAAAAACCTGTCCCCCCTGGACCTTGGTTCTTTTTTCAATTCCCTTAAGAACCCTCTCCTTAAAGGATCCCTTATCGATGCCCATCTTTTCCACAAGCTTAAGGATCAGGGAATCCTCCAGCATCAGAAGGGAATAGAGCAGGTGCTCCTGTTCGATCTCCTGATTTCCGTATTCCACGGCATATTTTTCGCAGTCGTTGACTGCCTTCAGTGAATTCTGTGTAAACTTATCTATGTTCATACGATCACCTCCCCTCCAAACGTTCTATTGCTTTTATAACACATATTATTAGCCACGTCAAGCGTTGAGTGCTAATAATCTGATAAAAAAATATAACCCGGCCCCCGGTCAGGTTCCTATCTGGTCTTTAAAAAGCCCTCTTCCCTCTTTGCCGCCTCGTCCGCAGGATACTCCTTTAGGTAATCGTTCATGAGCAGGGCTGCCTGGTCAAACTGTCCCAGGTGCTCGCAGGCAACTATCCTGTTATATTTAAGGGTCTGTCCGTACTCGTTATCCGGCACAGCAAGTCCTGCTTCAAAGGCATCAAGCGCACCCTGATAGTCTCCCATATCAAGACAGCAAAGACCCAGCTGGTTATAGATCTCGGCATCCGCCGGATTTGCCTCAAGATAGGCTCTGTAAAGGGAGGCCGCATAGTTGGTGTCCCCCAAAGCCTCATAGGTCCGTCCCAGATAGAGGGTGACAGAACCCTCCGAGCTTACATTCCTAGCACTTTCAAGAGCACTCTTGGCCTGCTCGTATTCACCAAGACAGTAATAGAGCTTTCCCTTCTGAAGGTTGGTCAGCTTTGTGCTGATCTCCATTGCATCCTTAAGATATTTGCTGCCTTCCTCCTTCATCCCAGAGGCACTTAAGCACTCATAGATATCGATATAGAGATCGGGATCATTGGGGGAAAGCTTTATGGACCGGTTAAAGTCTGCTATGGCATTGTCCGTTTCCCCAAGCTTTAACTCCGTCTTTCCCCTTTGAAGAAAGGCATCCGACTCTGTGGGATAGAGGCCGATGATGGCAGAATAGGTTTTCTTTGCCTCTTCAAAATCCCCTGTCCTGTACTGGGCAACGGCAAGATAGTAGGAGGTGTCCTTATCCTGCTCCTTTACGTACCCTTTGTTTGCGGAAAGTGAATCCAGAAAGCACTTTGCAGCCTCGTCATATCTTGCAAGCTCCATGTTGGCTATCCCCTCAACACGCTTGACGTTCTCGGGGTTTTCACCCTTTTCCTCAGCGTTTTCAAGGATCGTCAGGGCATTTTCATATTCCCCGTTCTGAACAGACTCAACTGCCGCATCCAGGTTTTCATGACCGGGTGAAAAGGCACAGGAGGTCAGGATGCACACCGAAAGAGCGGCCGTTAAAAAAGCCGCTGCCTTTCCGAATGATGCTGTTTTTAGTCCTCTCTTACTTTCCATGTACCCTGTAGCAGTTCTTTCCCGCTTCCTTGGCCTCATACAGGGCATCGTCCGCTGCCTTGTAGAGCGTATCGTAATCCTCTCCGTCCCTGCCGTAATAGGCGATCCCGATGGAACAGCTGATATCCACCGACATCCCGTCTTCGGTTATGGTCCTTTTTATCTTTTCGTTTAAGGCTCCGGCTCTTTCCTCCGTTATGGAGGGGGTCGTATATTTCATAAAGACCATGAATTCGTCTCCGCCCATACGGCCGACAAAATCCGAATCACGGAAGGTTTCCCTGACGGCCTTTGCCACGAATTTTATGGTGTCATCCCCGCACATATGTCCCAACGTGTCGTTTACGCTCTTAAAATTATCCGTGTCTATCATAAGAAGGGCGTGGCAGGAATTGATGTCACACTTTTTCAGATATTTTTCCACAGACGACTGCATGGTGGTCTTATTTAAGAGACCTGTCATGCCGTCCCGCTCCACCTGGGCCTTCAGCTCCTCATGCCGCTTCTTTTCCTCGGTTATGTCCTTTTCGGATCCCGCTATCCTTGTGACTATGTTGCGGCTTTCAAAGGAGGCATAGTTGAGCCTGAACCACCGGACATCGCCGTTGTCATTCCTGGCCCGGTACTCCACCACACCCTTGACCGGCTCCCTTAAGGCCTTCATCAGGGCTGACTTAAAGGTGGGATAGTCCTCCTCAAAGATCATCGCCTTGATCAGATCCTTCCGGCGGCAGTTCTTTATGGTGATCCGGTTTCCGTCCATGTCCTTTCTGGAGGTGGTGAGCACATCCGTGATGACATCATAATCATACTGGATATTGTCGGCAGCCTCTTCTATAAGCTTATATCTTTCCGTTTCGATGTAGAGCTGCTCGTTGATCTGTGCAAGCTGCTCCTGCACCAGCTTTTCGGTGGTCACGTCACTGATCACCACAAAAAAACGGCGGGATCCGTCCTTTCCCTCCATAAGCTTTCCCTTATGGTAGATCCACATGAGATTGTCGGACAGATCTCTGACCCTGTAGGTAAGCTCAACCGTGTCGAAAAAGCGGATCTGATTTTCGATCATATCCTTGGTGTTGGCACGGTCTCCCTTAAAGATGAAAACATCAAAGCTGTTGTAAAACTGATCCCGAAACTGCTCCTCGGTGCACTGAAAGATGGAAAGCACCCCGGGGCTTATATAGCCGAATTTTCCGCTGTCGGCATCATAGGAAAACACTCCTCCCGGGATGTTATCCAAAAGGATCTGAAGCTTAAGGTTTGTCTCCTCAAGCTCCCGCCTCAGTTCTTCGACAGTTTCAGAAGTGTCGGACGATCTTAAGTTTTCTTCTTCCGTGACTGCAGCAGCTGAATCCAATCCGGTCTCCTTTTTTCGGTTAAACCTGCTCTTCTGATCTCCATAAAAATCGTAACTGTTCAGAATCCTTCGGTTTCTGAATAGTAGCAAAAATCCAAAAATATCATAGTACCATCACCGGGGAGTGTCAAATACATCGGCACAACGACCGGACGGCGACCCCTTACACAAAGTGGGTCCAAAGGTGGTCTTCTTTTTCGGGCAGACCAAACTTCTCTTTACCAAGCTCAATACTCTTGATAAGGAAAGCCATGTTTGCCGCAAGAACCCTCATGGTCTGCAGACCCTCCTCATCCTTAACGACCTCTCCCTTCTCCCTGCCGTGGGCACTGTTCCAGTACTGGCTTGAGGCAACCGGCATACCGCTGATGGTAAAATATTTGTTCAGCTCATCAAAGGTGGCTGAGCAGCCGCCCCTGCGGGCAACGACCACGCTTGCCCCCACCTTCATGGTCTTGTCAAAGCCGGTGCTGAAGAAAAGCCTGTCAAGGCAAGCGATGAGGGTTGCGTTTGCCGAAGCGTAATATACGGGAGATGCCACAACAAGCCCGTCCGCTGCCTCAAATTTCGGTGCCAGCTCGTTAACTACGTCGTCAAAGACGCATTTTCCTGTTTTGGCGCAGGACCGGCAGGCGATGCAGCCTCTCACATCCCTGTTTCCGATCTGAACCGTCTCTGTTTCGATCCCCTGCGCCTCAAAAACCTTAACCATCTCCTCAAGTGCGATGGACGTGTTCCCATCCGGTCTCGGACTTCCGTTGATAATAAGAACTTTGGACATTTTCAAACCTCCTTAAAGATCCCTCACATTCGTTCGGGATGACATACATTATTCTGTTACATAAAGATCCCGGGTTCCATCGCCGAAGAAAAACAACGAAGCAGACGGAAATGTAGGCGAGCGAAAATGTGTAGTTAATTAGAAAGTGCTACACTAGACTTCGTTCGGGATGACATTTTCACTAAGCCGTAAACTGCAGTGACAGCTTTTCTGCCTGGTCGGCGGCTATCAGGGCATCCAGAATCTCCTGCAGCTGGCCGTTCATTATATCCTCGATCTTATAGAGGGTAAGCTTGATCCGGTGGTCGGTGACACGGCCCTGGGGGAAGTTATAGGTCCTGATCTTCTCGGATCTGTCGCCGGTTCCGATCTGTGACCTTCTCTCCTCAGACTCCGCGTTCTGCTTTTTCTGAAGCTCCAGATCATAGAGCTTGGATCTTAAAAGGGCGAAGGCCTTGGCCTTGTTCTGGATCTGGGACTTTTCCGTCTGGGAATAGATCACGATCCCCGTGGGATAGTGGGTTAGTCTCACTGCGGAATCCGTGGTATTGACACACTGACCTCCGTTTCCCGAAGCCCTCATCACATCGATCCTTATGTCCTTTTCATCGATGACCACATCCACATCCTCGGCTTCCGGCATGACAGCCACGGTTATGGTGGAGGTGTGGATCCTGCCGCCGGACTCGGTTTCCGGAACCCTCTGCACCCTGTGTACCCCGGATTCATATTTCATGATGGAATAGGCTCCCTCCCCCGTGATCATGAATGAAACATTTTTCATGCCCCCGATCCCGGTGTCCTCGCACTCGATCAGTTCAACCCTCCAGCCCCTGCCCTCGGCATAATGCACATACATACGGTAGATCTCGGCGGCAAAAAGGGCTGCCTCATCTCCCCCGGCACCGGCTCTGATCTCAACGATCACGTTCCTGTCGTCGTTTTCATCCTTAGGGAGTAAAAGGATCTTAAGCTTCTTTTCGATCTCCGGCTGCCTTTCCTTTGCTTCGGCAAGCTCCTCCTTTGCAAGAGACCGCATTTCCTCGTCGTTTTCATTTTCCATGATCTCAAGAGCCTCATCCATGCTCTTTAAGTTTGCCTTATAGTCCCTGTAGGTTTCCACAAGAGGCAAAAGCTTTGCCTGCTCCTTCATAAGCTGCATATATCTCCTGCTGTCGCTTGCGGAGTCCGGCTCTGATGCCATCCTCAAAAGCTCCTCATATTTTTTTTCAATATCCTCTACCTGTTCAAACATGAAACCACCCTCTCATTTCCCGAATAATCCTTCTTAACGGTCACCTTCCTGTAGCCTCGTTCTTCAAGTATCCTCTTTACTTCACTGCCCTCATCATATCCGATCTCAAAAAAGAGCCTGCCCTCCCTGTTTAAGTGCTTATATGCCTCATCAGCGATCTTCCTGTAAAAATCAAGCCCGTCCTCTCCGCCGTCAAGAGCCCCCCTCGGCTCATGATCCCTGACCTCCTCCATGAGAGAATCTATTTCACCGGACCTGATGTAGGGAGGATTTGAAACTATGACATCAAAGGTTCCCTCAATGTTTTCAAAAAGGTCGCTTTCGATAAAACGGACCTGACCCAGAAGCCTCCCCCCGCCTTCCAGCTCTTCCTTATTCCTTAAGGCAACCTTAAGGGCTTCCGGGGATATGTCCGTTCCTGTTCCGCAAATGTCGTTTTTATAGCACATAAGCGAAAGCAGGATACAGCCCGACCCTGTGCACACATCCAGGACCTCTGCCCCGTCGTCGGTATGGAGCATGACTTCTTCAACCAGAAACTCGGTGTCAAAACGGGGTATCAGGACATTATGGTTTACATAAAATTCAAGCCCCATAAAATCCGCCCTTCCAAGGATATACTGGGCAGGTATCCTTTGAAGCCTCTTTTCAATGTATCCCTCAAAGATCTCCGAAGCCTTTTCATCCGCCTTTTCACCGAAATTTGCCCGGATGAAGGTCCTGTCCTTATCCAGGGCTTTTTCCATAAACAGCAGGGAATCCGTCTTATGATCGGCGATCCCGGCCTCCTCAAGCCGCCTTCTGCCCCCTTCTAAAAGCTCTCCGATGGTCATTTTTCAGACTCTTTTTCTGCCGGGTCTTCCTGAGCCTTATTTCCCGTCTCGTAATGTGTCCCGAAGTTTTTATTTAAATAGTCCCTCCAGTCAAACACCGCCTCCACCGAGGCAATGCCCACCTTTATCATTTCCAGATCCGGCTCGGAGGTCGTCAGGCGCTGCATCCACAGTCCCGGTGCGCTTAAAAGCTTCACCAGGAAAAAGTTGCTTCTTCCCGCAGCCCGGATAAACTCATAGGATACTCCCGCAATAACGGGAATGAGCACTATCCTTAAAACCACCCTTAAAAGCCTCACCGGCGTCTGGATGAAGGCAAAGAAAATGATGGAGACCACCATGACATAGAGAAGAAAGCTTGTCCCGCATCTTCTGTGCTCCTTCGAGGAAGCCCTGACATTGTCCGGATTCAGCTCCAGACCGGACTCAATGCAGTTTATGCACTTATGCTCAGCCCCATGATACATGAAGACCCTCTTTATGTCCTCCATGAGGCTTATCAGCTTTATGTAGGCAATAAAAATGATTATCCTTATGGCTCCTTCGATAAGGGAAAGGGCCACATTGCTTGTGACTGCCCTCTTAAAGAGCTGGGACAGGAAATAGGGGAGCACCATGAAAAGACCCAGGGCGATGACGATGGCGACCACGGTCACAAGGGCACTTAAGGCTCCCTCTCCTGCCGGCTCCTTTTTTTCAGCCCCCTCCTTTTTTTCAGTCCCCTCCTTTTTTTCAGTCCCCTCCTTTTTTTCAGCTCCCTCCTTTTCATCCGTCTCGCTCATATAGATGTCGGAGGAAAAATTCAGGGTTGACAGTCCCAGAACAAGGGAGTCGACAAAGGAAAGCACCCCCCTGATCACGGGTATCTTATATAAGGTCTTGTTCTTTATTATCCCGGCGTATTCATCCTTTTTTATTATGATCCCGCCGCTTGGCTTTCTGACAGCAACGGCATAGTTGTCGCCGTTCCTCATCATCACGCCCTCCATAACCGCCTGGCCGCCGATGCCGGAATAGGCACAGGCCTCAGCCTTCTTCTCTTTGGACATAAGCATGTCCCTCCTTCATAATCTTCCCGCAGTCCCGATCCCGACAGAAAAACAATGATCCTGTTAAGCCGACTCCTGCCGAAGGCAGGTGGAGTCCCACTAAACACGGGATTCCTGCGGACTAAATCGGGCACCGGTTCTTCACAGTTGTTTGAATTTTATGTAAACCAAAATGCATATAAAAAGACCGCCATTCCGGAAAGCTCCGGCTTTGACGGTCTCTTCAGTCCTGCTATTTTGCAGCGGTGTTGTACTTTCTGTTGAACTTCTCGATACGTCCGTCAGCACGTGCTGCCTTCTGCTGTCCCGTGTAGAAGGGATGACACTTTGAACAAACCTCGACCTTGATCTCCTTTTTTGTAGACCCGATCGTGAAAGTGTTTCCGCAGTTACACGTTACCTTTGCCTGAAAATACTCAGGATGGATTCCTTCTCTCATGATCTTTCACCTTTCTTCGGCTGTAGATTTCTGACCCGCAGCCATTAATCTTTACTGAAACTCTGCCGTCGAAGTACGACAGCAACAAACAATATACCACACCCCGTCCCTCAATGCAAGTACCGGTTTTACAGTCCCATATCCCCTCTTTCGATGGTTTTTTTTCAAAGTAAACGCAATATTGCATTGCATTAAATCTGACAAGGTTTTTGTTGCAATAAGTCTGAAACGGAAATGAAAGCACAAAAAAGGATGTCAAAGCCAGTTATCTGCTGACTAAAACATCCCTTTCAAAGCCCATAGGCCTAAGTTTCATGTAGTCGTTATCTACGACTGCTTGTCCCTTTAACACTCCTTCTCCCTATCACATATCCATTTGCAATCTGACTAAGGCTTGTATGATTAGGCTTTATCATATCCCAGAAGGTTTTTTTTGAAAAGTAACGATAAGCTACCAGGTCAGCTGTATCAGTGCTGATTTCACCCTTTCCAAATTTCACTATGAGTTTTGAAAGTTTTTCTGCTTTTCTCCATCTATTCATAGTTTTACCTCCGTGATTTCGCCTGTTATCACATGAGATGCTGCTTCCGGAGTCTTTACAATATATTGAGTACGTCCATATCCATTAATCCACATAAAATTTACCCATACAAGAATTTTTGCGAATATATTAGGATGATTGGCGTAAAACCCTACTATTGTATCTACTCCACCATCTGCCATAGGTCCTTCGATAAAATCATACTCATTTTCAGTCAACATCCTGCGAGTATCAAATACGAATTCAAACCATTGACGATCTTTTCTTGAAAAACGAATGCTCTTCATGCCACGAAGACTCTCAAGATCAACATCAAGACTCAAAAGAACAGGCGTAACGTTAAGGTCATCCCTTATTATCATATCTTCTGATTTTTTGAGTGCTAATCTTGTGGCTGTTTCCCTGTCAGAAAAGTAGAACCCCATCCCGAAATCAAGTTCTACACCTTTGTTGATGGTCACATCTATTCCTTCAGCCTTTATTCGCTCTGCAAATGTCTGTATTGTTCCGTGGAATAGTTCCATTTTTACCTCTTTTCTTCTGCCTTTATTATAGCAGATTCTGTAATAATATCACAGTTCCTATATATAAACAGGCAGCATCGAGAGGATTCCTATTTCCCCGGCGATATCCACCTGATAAAGTAAATTAAGTGGACATCTGTCCGGATTCTTTTTATAAAACAACTGCTTCTGCAGCTATTTACTTCCTGTTTTCATCTGATTCTTCTAATATGGTTTACCACATTTCAGAATAAAAACAGATTTCTTTTTTTCATTCCTGTATTTTAGAAAATCAATACCATTATGAAAAATTGTCGTTTTTTGCAATCTAAATTAGAGTTCAAACAACTGAAACTTATTATTGAAAGTAGTTTTTATACCTTTATTATAACTACTCGCAGAGAAATTGTAAAAGACTTTTTCAGGCCAGAAGCGGTGAACGGTTTTAAGAGAAGATCCCCTAACGGGAAGTGTTCTTATGAGACAGGACGGATGTTTATGCCGGAGGATTTCTTCCTGCGGCTTGGTTTGGAGCAGATACCTCCTGATGAGGTTAATCTTACCCCGTCACTGTTGAGATAGCTTTCATACTTATTGCAATGATTTTAACTATTGCTTTTACTCCGACAGATCCTTAACAGGGTCTGTTTGGTGTGCTTGAAAATCATACATTTAAATCCCAAATGGCACATTTCTAATATCTCAAGTATAAAAATTGCCTAGATTATCAGCTTTGAAAAGCCTTATCTGAGCGATTTTATATGTTTTTACAGTTTGTTGCATTAAGGTTGGAAATTTTGCTCCCCTCTTTCGATCCTGCAGGTGTATTTTCCGGTTTTCTTTGTGTAGTTTATCCCGACAAGGATCAGATCTCCCTTATATTTCGAAAGGGCACCGGTGTAGTTTTTATCCCTGATCTGCTTTATCGCGGCACAGGCGCTTCTGTTCCATTTAAGCTCGACTATCATGGCCGGAACCTTACCTTCGTATTTGGGAATGAAAACTATGTCCGCAAATCCGCGCCCTGCGGGCAGCTCTCTTTTAACATAGTAATCCGCCCTTGCGGTATAGAAACTCATCATGATAGCAGTTGCCAGTGCATTTTCATCATTAAAGCCTATTATCGAAGCATAATCCTGATGTGATTCGGCGATCACCTTTGCAACCTTAACCTCGTCTCCCTTTTTTACTGCCCGTAAAAGCTCATCCGAACGCTGCAGGGCATCTGCCACATCGCTCCAGTCTCCGGTTGCTATCGCGCTTTCAAAGACCTCTGCCACCTCACGGTTGGGAATAAATGCCTCCTCATTACGAGCATCATACCCTAAATAGCCCATGTGGATCAGGCAGGCAAAAACATCATCCTTTGACCTGAATTGTGTCAGGTCATTCTGAAAGTTCAAAACATTGACCGGAATCCTTTCCCCTGTAAGCATCCGCAAAACATCATCCTTAAGGCCCGCATAATTAAGACTTATGAAGTTCCTGAGCGAAGCAAAGGATCCGGTATTTTTCCAATAGGACTTAAGTTGATTATGCATAAAAGAGTCAACGACTGAATTGGGATTGTAAATATGCTTAAGCTGCCTGGGTCTGCCTTTTATAAGGCGAATGCTTCCGTCTGCGTTCTCCTCCCCCTGCTCCTCTTCCTGCTTAAGAACAGGCGCATACATAAAATATCCGTCATACCAGTCTCTTACCGGCTCAGTGTCCACACCATATCTGTCACACAGCTTCACGACCTCTTCCTGTGTAAACCCGAAATGCGAAGCCAGTTCCCCCGGCTCTGCCATGGTGTACTCACTGAAATTGTTAAGGGCCGACTCACCGTCAACTTTTTTTATCGGAAGGATCCCCGTAATGTATCCCAAAGCAAGAAACTGCTTCGATTCTTCGGTCTTAAAGAAGCCTCTGAGGTATTTAAGATAATCTCCTATGAGCTCATCATTATCCGGAGCATCGCGGACAATGCAGTCATATTCATCGATGATCACAATAAACGGAACCTTTTCCCGCCTGTAAACGAAGCCAATGGCTGATGCGGTATTAACAGGCTCAAATTCCTTCAGATAAGGAAATTCCTCCTTCATTTCTCTCAAAAGGGCAGAGTCCATCATGGGTATGATATCCTCCGGCTTCTTAGCCATGTTAAAATATGTTGCTACATCAAAATGAAGGACATTATATTTATTCAGAAATTTTTCAAAATCCGGATCCTTTGCGATCTCATAGGGTGCAAAAAGCTCTCTTGAATCACAGCCTTTGCTGTAATAGGCATCGATCATTCCCGCTGCCATGGATTTTCCGAAACGTCTTGCCCGGCTGACGGCAAAATACCTCTTTTCCGTTCCGATGTTCCTGTTAAGGATCTTAAGCAATCCTGTCTTGTCCACATATATCTCAGATCTGACAGCCGACTGCATGCTCTCACCCTGAGGATTCAAATATGTTCCCATAAAAAACCTCCTGCCGTGCCTTAATTTTACACAACAGGAGGTAAATTTACAAACGGAATGCCACCGCTTACATTGTTAAGTTACTCCTCAATCTCCTCCGGCAGGACGAACATCACGTTGAATTTAACTATCCTGTCCCCCTCTGTCTCGATCTTAGCCGCCATGAGGTTGGGAGGGAACAGCTTGTTTTCTCCCTTAAGATATTCCTTATAGTCATAGGCCGTGTCCTTGAGCATGGTGTCATCGGGCACGGTCAGCTCACATTTTTCATCAAAATAGAGGGTAACCCCCGTATCGAGGCTTTTGCAAAGAGGCAGGTAAAGAGCGGTTCCGGCAAAGAAGATCATGTCGTCGTCGCTGAAGCCGTCGTCGGCAAAATAGTCCGTTCCCCCGATCATTTCGATCTGGGCTTCCTCTCCGGCCAGGGTCATGCCATAGACCAGGTTCTCATATCCGAAATAGTCCTCGAAGCTCTCTTCTTCCTTAATGATCTTTTCGTAGTCTTTGTCCTCTTCAAAAACCGTAAGTGACATGGCAGCTCCGAACTCGCCCTCCTTATTGATGGCAAGGATGACATATTTCACCCCGTCAAGCTCGATCACGTCGCCCGCGTTCATTTTCTCATATTCATCCTTCTTAAGAATGATGGTGGACATCAGCTGTCCTTTGATGCTCTCTTCATCATTCTCTTCGGGCATGATGTAGAGACCTCCCTCATGGGGATAGATATCCTGAAGATCCTTCTCCTTTGAGGAAGCGGTATCCTTTCCTGTCTTGGACAGCTTTTTCAGCTCTCTTTTGGGGGGCTCCTCCTTAAGCTCATTTTCCGAAGGCTCTTCCTTCTTTGGTTCCTTATTCTCAGAAATTTTCTCTTCCGAAAGGCTTTCCTTCTCCTGCTCCGGCTTTGCAGCCTCTGAAGCCTGTCCGGTCATAAGGGAGCTTCTTCTTCCGTTGACCGTAAAATAGAAAACAATTCCAATAACCAGGCAGATCAGAAAAGCAATGAGGATCCTGCGGTTTCTTCTGCTGAAGATCCTCTTGAGCCTCTTTTTGAACCTGTCCTTAAAGCCTTCAAGGGAGGCCTTTCTGGCTTCCTTATGCCTTGCCCTCTTCCCCGCCTTAAGGTCTGCCTTCTTCTGAAGCTGCTTTTTGGCCTTTGCCTTCAGCTTCGCATCCTTCTTCTTTCTGCTCTCCTTAAGGGCCTTTTCTCGGTTTTTGGCCCTTTGGAGTTTTTCCTCTTCAGTAAGTTCTTTTTTCTTATCCTTTTCCATTTTCACACCGCCCTGCTGTCATGACAGGTAAAATATATGATCTGATAGTTCTCCGATATCCGCTTAAGTATGTTAATGCCGCCCCTGACCCTGTCATTGTCCAGATTGACAAAGGGATCGTCCAGGATGAGAAAGGGAGTCTCTTCCCGGTACATGGCCTCGATCATCGCCATCCTCCGGCAAAGCCCCACAAGATCCCGGTATCCGTCGCTCAAAAGCTCCGTGTCATGCCTGACGCCCCTGTCCTTAAGCTTGATGTTAAGGTTGGCATCCAGCTCATATTCCTTTCCGTCATCACAGGAAAGCACGCTGTAATACTTATCGAAGGCCTCCTTTATGGGCTCCATATATCTTGACGAAAAGCTGTTCTTTGCCCTTTCAAGGTATTCCCCGGTGTCACAGATTATGCCATATCTGTACTGGAGCTCGTCAAGTCTTTCCTTCAGTTCCTCCAGAGCCTCATCATTCTCATCAAGATCCGACAGTTCCTCTTCGATGTCCTCAAGTTCTTCCTCATACTGCTTTATCTTATCCAGAAGCTCCTCATTCTCATTCGTCAGGTTTTCAAGCCTTGAATTAAGTTCCTCCAAAGTGTGCTTTGGAGTTTCGATCTCCTGCTCCAGGATCTGCGTGTCGTTTTCTGCTTCAAATTCCCCTAAGGCTTCCCTGCTTTGAATGACAGCCCTTTCATCGGCCTTAAGCTCCCTCAGCCTGTCTTTGATGTCCGAAAGAGCATCCCCCGGATCGGTGCTTTCCTCCCTGCCGCAGGAAACAAGGAATGCATTGATCTCCTTTGAAAGAGCCTCCCTCTGCCTGTGGGCATCATCAAACCTCTCCCTTCTGGCCGAATAATCCGCCGATCTTCTCTTATCCTCCCTGACCCGTTCAAAGAGGGGACCAATGTCCCCGTCCTCAGGCCTTGCAAGGGAAAGCTTCTTAAGAAAAAGGCTCACAGCCTCATCCGTCTTTTCGATAAATCCCGTATCCTTTTGTATGTCCTCTTCAAGCTCCGAAAGGGTCTCATCAGCCCCCTCTCCTTCGGAGACCTTTTTACGGTCCGAAAGCTTAAAGATCCCGAAGAATGCACCCGCAAGACCAAGAGCGATGAGCACATACGAAAGGATCCGTGAAGAAGACATGAGCACAGCTCCCAAAGCAGCCAGAACAAGGGCGAACCCTAAGAAAACCAGTCCCAGAAACAGGCTCTTCCGGTTCTTTTCAGCAGCCTCTGCCCTCTCCCTGTCCTTCAGATCGCGCATAAGCCTTAAATTGGCCTTCTTTGAAACCAGGGCATTTCTTTTTGCGCTGCTTTCAGAACAAAGGGACAGGAGTCTTGAAACCTCCTCATCCTCCGGGAAACCCTCGGGATACTCATCATAGATCCTCTCTTCTTCCCGCTTTTCGTTTTCACTCAGCCTGAAGTCCTTCATGATCTGGTCGAGGTTTGAAAGCTCCGAAGCCTTCGCTGTCATCTCCCTCAGTTCATCCTCGTCCGGCTCCCTTTGCCCAAAAAAGTCCCTTGCATTTTTAAGCCTCTCTTCGGCTCCGGCAAGGTTATTCTTAAGGCGGTCAAATTCAGACTTCTTTTCGCTCCTGTCCCTGATCACGGAAAGCTTTTTCATATCCTCCCGGATATCCTTAAGCCTGTTTGTGTTATCGTTTCTCAGGTTCCGAAGATTCAGGATCCTGCCGGCTGTTTCATCCCGGCGCCGCATTTTACGTTCCCTGCTTCCCGTTTTGGCCTCCCTGGCAGCAATATCGTCCTTAAGCCTGGCTATGGCTCCCGTCTTTCTGTAGGGAGTGAGACTGTCAGCCTCCTTTTTCAGTCTGGCCTGAACCTCTTCATATTGTCCCATGTCCGCCGTATTATCCGCAAGGTTTCCGATCTTTGCATTGATGGCACTGGTTGCCCTGGTCTGGCAGTCCTGCTGGCCGATGAAGACCGTTCTTTCAAAGGACTGGGCATCTATCCCGAAAAGCTCCTCCCCGATATTTTCCGTAAAGTCCCCTGACCGGAGATTGGTCCGGGCATCGATCAGGGCAAAGGTTCCGCCTTTTTTTTCGTCAAAGGTTCTTTCTATCCTGTAGGTCTTTTCCTTTGCCTCAAAGACGATCATGCCTCCGAAGGTTCCTCCCTCCCAGGGATAAAACCTCTTCCTTTCATTCTCCAGTTCACTCCTTTTGGTCTCATTGTCGAAGCCGTAGAACATGATCCTGATGAAGGCCGCCAGTGTACTCTTTCCCCAGCCGTTTTCATGGATGACGGTGTTGATCCCGTCCCTGAAGATATAGGTGAAATCCTTCAAAGTACCGAAATTTTCCACATGAAGGCTGATAAGTCTCACTTCCACTCCTCCCCGCACAGAGCCCGGATCCCGCATCTGATTATGGCGGATCTTCTCTCCTCGCTGAGATTTCTGTCTGACTTCAGGATCCTGACAAACTCACCCTTAAGAGAGGTATCCCTCATAAAGCTTTCATAATCCACAGCCAGCGAGGTTTCATCGCAGACCTTTAGAAAATAGAACTCCCTTTCAAACCGCTGCCTGATCTGCTCGGTATCCTTTTCACATTCAACATCGACCCTTCCCGTAAGGCAGATCTTAAGGAGATCCCCGGATCCTGCCCCGCTGTCCTCTATCGAAGCCTTAACAAGGTCGCAGATCTCCAGAGTTGTCATGGCACCGCTGACATCCACAAAAAGAGTGAGCAGCTTTCTTTTTGCAAAGGGAACGAATCTGTGGCTTAAGGTCAGCTCCCTTTCATCAATGTCAATGAGTTCAAAGCCGTGTTCGCCGCACTCATCAAAGCCCCTTCCCTCAAGGCAGCCGGGATAGACAAATTCTCCCCTTGAAGGCAGCCTTCCCGTTTTATGCTCATGGATATGCCCCAGAGCCAGATAGTCGATGCTCCTGTTCCTGAGACCCGAAAGGTTTATGATCTCAGGTCTTCCCCCTGAAGGATAGTCTGAAACCTGTCCGTGAAGGGTCACTATGTTAATGTCCTCGACCCGGAGGGATAGATCGTCGTAGATGCTCTCGCAGTTTTCGTCGGAAAGCTCCGCCCCCGCTATCACAACATCCCTCTCTTTGTTTAAGGGTATCCTGTAGTATTTCCATTCCTGTGAAAACAGGTGGAGATTGGGTGGAAAGTCTTCCTCACCGGCATTATCGTGATTTCCCTTAAGGTAATAAAAGTCAATGCCCGGGTGCCTTTCCATTATTCCCGTAACCGTATTTTTAGCATGGGATGAAACGTTCTTCACATCGAAGAGATCTCCGGCTATTATTATGTGGCCTGTCCCATCCTCTTCCGCCAGGTCGCAGAGGCGGATAAAGGTGTCTAAGAGCTCTGCCCTTCTCTCCCTTGCCTTTTCCTTTGAAAGATTTGCACTAAGCTTTGAATCCAGATGCAGATCCGCGCAGTGTATGATCTTCATGACCGATACTCCCGTCTGTCAAATATGACTTTTCCCCAGCCGGTTAATTCCGGCAGAGGGCTTCGCCGCTTACGGCTTAAAAAGGTCAGAACAGTTTAAGGTGCTTCATGGCATTCATTATACCATCTTCGTAAATATCAGTGGTGACATAATCGGCAAACTCCTTGGCTTCCTCACTTCCGTTTCCCATCACCACCCCTATGCCGGCATCCATGAGCATTTCCCTGTCATTTATGCTGTCCCCGAAGCTTATGGTGTCCCCGGGATCAGCTCCCAAAAGCCTGCACACCTCCCTGATGGCAGTTCCCTTGTTAAAGCCTTTGGGTACGACCTCCATGAAATCATCATTGTGGATGATGTAGTCATAGATGTCCCCCAGCTCCCTGATGCAGTCCTCAGTGTCGCACCCGTAGATGGAGCAGGAAAACTTCTGCACCGCAAACTCTTCCCCCTCCGTATCGAGCCTCCTTAAATCACCCTGAAGTTCCCTGGCTATCTTTTCAACAAAGAGCTCGTCTCTGGTTCCGATGAATTCCTCCCTGTTGGCATAAAGATATTCAGGTCCTTCAAGGATCAGGCACATGCCGTATTTCTTCATGACCCTGATGATCCTTAAGGTCTCCTCCTGGGGGATCCTTTTATCAAAAAGAACCTTTCCCTCATATTCTATCATGGTCCCGCAGCCGGAGATGATCCCGTCGAGCCCCAGGTCAAGGAGATTTTTTTCCCTGATAAAGGCCCTGCATCTTCCCGTGTTCAGAAAGACCAGATGCCCCCTTTCCCTTGCCTTCCTTATGGCAAGCACGGTGCTTTCGGGGATGTGGTTCTTATAATCCCAGATGGTCCCGTCTATGTCAAAAAACAAAAGCTTCCTCATTTTCTGTCTCCCATTCTGGCTTCCAGTTTTTTCATCATGTTCCTGTAGAGGATGAAGGAGGCGATCCCGGCAATGAGCCAGGCCGCCGGATCGGATCCCACAGCAAGCGCATAGCTGTGAACCTTCATTGAGATCATGGCGGTTATAAACCTTGCAAAGAATTCAATGATCCCCAAAGACATGGCAGTCAGGGAAAAACCGCAGCCCTGCATCACATTCCTGTAGACAAAGATCATGGCCAGGGGGATATAAAAGATCACGCTGATGTAGATATAGGTCCTGCCCCAGGGTAAAAGCTCATCCAGGCTGACACTTGACGAAAAGAACATTGACATGAGGACCGGCAGGCAGAAGACGGCTATGAGTCCGGAGACCACCGAATAGACCGCCATGATCTTCATGGCATCCCAGGTGCCCTTTTCAACCCTCCTGAGGTCTCCCTTCCCGTAGTTCTGACCGGTGTAGGCAGCCATGGTCTGACCTATGGCCATCATTCCCTGGGTCAGAAGATTCTGAACCTTGCTGGCTGCGGTAAAGCCTGCCACTGCCACGGATCCGAACATGTTTATGGCAGTCTGCATGATCATAGTTCCCGAGGCCGTGATCCCGAACTGAAGCCCCATGGGAAGACCGATGGCCAGCTGGCTCATCGTATATTTATGATCCAGCCTCCATTGCTCCTTTGAGGGGGTTAATACCGGGATTTTTAAGATTATGTAAACCAAGCACAGGATGGCCGAGATCCCCTGGGACACGTCCGTCGCCCAGGCTGCCCCCGCAACTCCCATCTTCATATTTACGATGAAAACAAGATCCAGCACTATGTTCAAAATTGCCGAAAGGATCAGAAAGAAGAGGGGTACCCTGCTGTTTCCTATGGCTCTTAAAAGTGATGAGAAGAGGTTGTAATATACTATCGTAACGATCCCTCCGCATATCACCGTTATGTAGCTGTAGGCATCATCAAATATGTTTGAAGGCGTATTCATGATCTTAAGCAGGGTTTTCATGAAGCTGAGGCTTAAGACCGTCAGGATCAGGACTATGATCCCCGAAAGAATGATCCCGTTTGCCGCACTTTTCCTGGTCCCTTCCCGGTCTCCGGCGCCGAACTTCTGGCTGGTCAGCACCGTGAAGCCTGTTGTGATCCCGCTTGCAAGTCCTATCACCAGAAACATTATGGTTCCGGTTGAACCCACCGCTGCCAGGGCATCCGCACCCACAAATTTCCCGACTATGACTGCATCCACCATGTTATAAAACTGCTGGAAGATATTGCCCAGAAAAAGGGGCACCATAAATTTTATGATCATCCTTAAGGGGCTTCCCTCGGTCATATTGTTTTCCATAAATAGTACCTTTTCCATAACTGTCCGGAGCCCTTCGTTTTCTGAACAGTTACCCTTTCTTAACAAAACCGGCCTGTACATAAAAAGCTGTCCGACGGTCTTTAAGGCTTGTTTCCCCCGTCTCCCCAGAGTGAGTCCGAACTATAACTATAACATGAAACGGCTGACTGGACAATGTGAGACTGATCCATAAGCTCCGGCATCACCCCGGATCACAGGCAGCATCAGTCTTAAAAAAAGACTGCGGTCCGATACCGCAGCCCTTTTTGATCTCTTCCCGCATTTTTTCAGGCTTCAAAGTCCAGACAGCTTCTGATCTTTGCATAAGGTCTGACTTTGGAATCAGCCACAGCCACATGCTCCGGATGTACTGAATATCCCTTAAGAGCTTCTTCGCTCTCAAAGGTTGAATCAAGCATCAGATCCGCATTTGAAGAAGACAGACCCTCTGTGATCACCTTAATATCCAGGATCCCCGGGATCCTGCCCTTTAATCCCTCAAGACCTTCCTTTATCCCCTGCTTGATTGAAGCCTTCTCATCTGCTGAATATTCATCCTTCAATGTCCATAAGATCACATGTTTAACCATATCCTCGACCCTCCTTAAGTATTGCTTATTTTCTTTTCTTCCGGCTCTTTATTTATACTGCCTTACAAACGAAACAGCTGCGGCAATGTCGCTTTCATTCGGTCTGCCAGGAGCATTTCCGAAAATTATCAAAAATATCTTCTCACGGACGATCCAACCTGTTTTGTCCGAACCTGACCAGGAAACTGAACCTGTCAGATAAAAAAGACTCCCCTGGAACCGTCTGGTTTCCTGGGGATCTTTCAATTACAGGCTGTCGAATTGCCTATTGATCATACTGTTATTCCAACAAAAATGCTCTCCATGTTTGTCAAATGAAACCAGTCTTACAAGCTGTTCATCATCCGGAAGTGTGATTTTGAAATAGTGGTTTTTAAAATCCATTTCACAAATCAGCCCGGAAAACATTGATGCACTAAGTAAAAACGTGTCATCCATAGTTGGACGATTTGGAACAAAGAATTTCATCTGAGGGTACACTAGTGGCCCGACAACAAAATCTTTTATTAAAAAAGTTTTTCCTGTAATTGTACCACTTATTCCCCGTGGCTTAAGTAACTCTCCAGGAATCCTGATTTCTACAGCGTGATATTGTGAAGTAAGTACGCTCGCTTCAGAACACACCGGAATATCAGCCCCTGTATCAATAACCGCTGTCAGATGATTTCCAATCTGTATTGTTGGCCGAGTGGAATCATTTAAGGTTCTAAAAACATAACTTTGCATTATACGGTTACATAGCCAGTATGAAATACACCTGGCTCTTGTATATGACGCACAGAATACTTTCCATTTGCTGCATCAATCATATCTTGAGCAGAAGGTCTTCTGGTTGCGGCCTTAATCACGACAGCAGATATTATGTTTGGAGAATCCTGAGATTCCCATTCTATTTGACCAAGTTTTACCCATTTGCCAGGATATTTTGACTTGATCTGATCCCATGTCATTCGAGTCTTCATTATAACTCCTTTCACAGGCTTTCCTCCTTCCCGAAAAATCATCTACGATTAACTCGGAAAGGCAACAACAATGCCGTTCTGTGTAAAGAAAGATAGTCCCTCTCAGGATCATTTATCACAATTCAGTATTTATGTTTAAAGTATATCACACAGGCATACATAAATGAACTGTCAAATATTACCTTCTCTATAAACCATGGTTTATAGCATTATAAATTCAGCGTTGGCTAAGCGCTGAATTGTAACCTTATATCTGACTAAATTCTGTCGGATGTCCGTTTTTTGCATTGCCGTGCAAAATACTCACGCAGCAAAAAATCTTGAAAAGCATGAGGCTTTTTTATGAACAGCGCAAGCCATTGGAACGGTTCTTTATTCCTGATCATTTTTCTATAGACAGCGCAAGAAGCGTGATATCATCCATCTGCGGTGAATCTCCTACAAACAGCTCCAGCTTTTTGTTTATTGTATCACAGATCTTCTTCGGATTGATATCATCTATGTTGGCTACGACACTGATAAGGCGCTCCTCTCCAAACAATGTATATCTTGCATCCTGCGCTTCCGTGACCCCGTCAGTATATAGAATCACAACATCTCCCCGTTCAAAGGCAAACTCCCTGACATGGAAGTGAGTATCATCCAGTCCCCCAAGGACAAAATCCGGCGTTCCGGTCATATAGCGCCATTCCCCACCATGACGGATCAGTGGCTGTGTATGCCCCGCGTTTATATACTTCATCACACCGCTTTCAAGATCGAGTACTCCCAGCCAGACCGTAACAAACATGTTCATCTTGTTGTTCTCGCACAGCAGCGCATTAACCCTATCAAACAATTCCGAAATGTCCACGCCCGAAACAGCCATGCTCTTTATTGTGCTTTTTGCCCGCATCATGAACATTGCCGCAGGAATACCCTTTCCTGATACATCTGCCATAACAACGGCAAAATGCGAGTCATCAACAAAAAAGAAGTCGTAAAAATCTCCTCCGATCTGCTTGGAGGGTGTCATTGTTGCGTGGATATCAAACTCATCCCTGTCCTCAAATGCAGGAAACACACCCGGCAGTGAAAAAATCTGTATGCTTTTTGCATTCTCAAGTTCCCGTTCCACGCTGCGTCTGTCAAAAGATAATCCTCTTATGAACTGACATACCCTAATATATTCGGACCTCCTCCCTTCGCCGAGAAGATGCTGTATATCCTGCTCAATGGCCTTATCCTTAAGAAGCTGTACAAGATAGGGAGCATATGTTTTTCCGGAGCATTCTTCAGCCTCTGTAAGAAATTTCCCATATGCAACATTCTCATCATGACCGTTTACGGGGTCTGTAGCTTTATCCATACGATCAGCCAGTGTAACTATATATCTGACCACATCACGCGGATCCCTTTCCGGTCTGTCAGCCTCATTGCCGCCGTCATAGGGCAGATGATGCCATTTTGCTATGTAGGCATATTCCCTTGTTGAGGGATGTTTTTCGAGCAGGAAAGCGCCAAGACCCGCATGCTCACCGATAATCTCCTTTTCAAAGGGGTACAGTTCCCTTCCGCATGGTAGCAGGACATCTGCCATTGGTATCTTTCCGATATCATGCGTGAGAGCAGCATGATAGGCAAACAGCTTTATCTCAGGTGCCATCTCAGACACTTCTTTCACGTTATGGCAATCCTTCATGCCCGTGAAGAGCTCCGGCTCCTTCTCTATCAGGTGACCGGTTAAGCATTCCGCGATCCTGCCTACCATTCGGGAATGGACATATTCACCGGGATTAAGAACAGCAAGAGTTCTTAAACACATATCCTCAAAACTCATACCGGGGGAAATATCCAGAAAATGCAGTATAATCCCGGCAAAAAAATCAAGAGCCATCAGGTAGGTTCCGCCTGGAAATTTGATCAAATCGAGAAATAGCTTAAGATAAAGATCTCTCAAGTTTTCCTCATCCTTTGTTGTGATTCGGCTCTTTTCAAGCTCAATGATATATTCCATTGCAGGCATCAGGGATGCATAGGCATATTCCACACGACCACTTCCGTTGATGCTCATACGATGCAGCCTGATCAGTCCATTCAGATATTCATCCCGTCCGATCTTTTCGGCAAGATAGCTGTTTCTTAAATAGAGACATTGTACGCCTTCCTCATAGCTGAAGGATCTGACCTTTCTGCGCTCTTTTTCGCTTAAGTCCTTGAGTGCTTTTGTCATCTCGTAGATAGTCGACAGATCCTCCCGGTCAAAACCGCTTGAGTTACTCCCATCGGTACAATAGGCAAAATACTCATATACACGGTAGAGATAATAATCCCAGTCAAAACCCGGAACCAGATCATGATAGGATTTATCATGTGCGATATCCAGTGCCTTTGTCAGGATACGTATATTTTCCTTGTTTAATTCCGGCTCATCTTTTATTCCTTCATAGAGGCAGGAAAAAAAACGGAAGTCTGTGAGAACAGTCTCTCTTAAGGATATGTCGCTTATTTTTTTAAGCTCTTCCTTTTCTGCAAGCTTAAGGAGGTATCTCCCGTTCTCTAATCCTTTTTTTCTGTATTTTCCGACCCATTCCGGCCGTGTTGATATTCTTTTAAGCCGTGTTATTGCATAATAATACAGGGTGATCCCACAGTCAGATGCCCGTATCCAACCTGAAACATCTCCCTTGATCGAAGCATCCTCTATCAGGCGCTCCGCTATACGCAAGGCAAGAAAGAGATCAAAGGAGGTTTCATTCCCTGCAAAGGTCAGGGTCAGGACAAATTTCGAGATATCTGCAGCCTTTTCTTCCGGAAGTAGATCACTGCTGTTCAGCCAGGGATATATCTGTGTTTCCAGGAACCTCTGATTCTCCCGGGTTAATGATCTGATGCGCCTTGCATTGTCTGTAAGGATTTCTATAAACTTTCCGGAATCTGCGATAGCGTTGATATGAGGAAAAGAGAGAGCCCTGATCTCCTCCATACGCTCTATGTAAGCTTTGCAGCTTTCCGAAAACTCTTCTGACGGAAGTGTTTTCTTAAACCTGATGATATTATGCCCTTCTTTTCTGGTATACTCCAGTTCATCCATAAAGGTCTTTACAAGAAATATCCCAAGACCCCCTACTGAACGGTCACCAACCGAAAGCGTTATGTCCGGATCCGAATTCTTAGTGGGATTAAAAAAGACTCCTTCGTCAATGAAAAAAATCTCTGTGGAAAAAGGAATCCGCGTTGTCAAAACACGGACAGTAACAGAACCTCTGTCATAAGGATATGCATAAAGACAAATATTTATAAAGAGCTCTTCGGAAGCCATTTCAATTTGACTAAGTTCAAGGGGCGGACACCCTGCTTCCGTCAGGTTCCTGTTTATAAAAGAAATAACTGTCTTAAGATTTTTCCTCTCAGCTTTTACTACCAGTTCTTTCATGCCTGTTCAGCTTTTATTCTATCTGCATAACCATGTTAAATCCGGTTGCTTTTAATACAAGCGCGATATTATCGGCAATATTCCTGAGACTCATGCTTCCTTCCCTGCCGTTCATGATCTTCTGAGCCGTCAGAAAAGCCCTGAGTCCGGAAGATGAGATATAGGTCAGATCCTCCAGATCAAAGATCAGGGTCTTTATGTCCCCGGGCAATGACTCCAGCTCCTCCTCCAATGCAGGCGCCGTATCGGCATCAAGTCTGTCGTAAAGATAGTATATGAGGGTGTTATCTTCTCTCCGGTTCTTAAATGACATTCTTTGCTCCTTTCATCGGATCTCCTCGCCCGGTTTCTTTTTTGCCTTTTTATCTTCATACATGCGTTCATCTGCCGACTTCAGCAATGCTTCCAGTTCAGAGCCGCTCCCATAGGCAAAACCGCAGGCTATCACACAGTTGAATTCCCTGTCCTCCTCATTCAGCCTTGTCAGAGCCTTCTCCCAGTCTGTCTTCAGGCTCTGAGCTTCACTTTCCGTCAGATCGTGCGCCAGCAGCATAAACTCATCCCCACCCATACGGAAGCCCTTTGCATTATCGGAGCTAACGGCTTTTATACTCTTTGCGGCTTTGATCAGAAGCCTGTCTCCGGCTTCGTGTCCGAGTGTGTCATTTATGGTCTTCAGGTTATTCACATCCATGTTAAAAACCGCAACCTGAGTTTTTTTCGGATAAAAGTCATTTATCAGCTTCATGTATTTACGTTTATTATACAGTCCGGTCATTTTATCCTGTTCACTCACCGTTTTCAGATCATTTGTATAGGAGCTCATCATTCTGTAAAGACTGATGTTCTCACTTATATCCGTGATCTGATGAAGCTGGTACATCTCGCCGTCCACTATGTCCGTAGCGGTTTGTATCTGATAGCATCTTTCGCTGTTTTCATCCCAGTATTCCCAGGATTTCACACTTCCCTTCCTGTCCTTTGCGGGGCAGGCTTCTTTCGCCGTATCAAAAAAATGCCGTGTCACATGCACGTTGCCGTCCCGGTACACTTCACCCCCGGAGTTTGTGATGATCACACCGCCAATCATGTCACGCTGCAGTTTTTTTATTATCGGTTCGGTTTTCATCGGAATTCTTCCCCTGTCAAGACTGATATTTCCACTTATTATAGAGCCCGGACATCTCATTTCAAGTATGTACGGAAAAACACATCTCTTAATATGAGTAGAATCTATTTCGTAACAGTTACATATACAGTCTCGCTCTTATTCTTACACTTTAGCGTTACCTTTGCAGGTCTGTCCGTTTTCGTTATCTTCTTTGCCAGGATAACTCCGTTTTTTACCGTTACCCCGCCTGATGCACTCCATTTAACACTCTTAATATCTGTCGTGTCTTCCGGAAGAACCGTTGCATCAAGAGCATCATATGCACCCAGTCGAAGAGTGATCGTCTTGGTGCTTCCGCTTTGCAGCAGCCCCATGGAGTCTCCGGTGACGGAAACCGACGTAACAGGAGAAAGAACCTTTACCTTGCAGCGCCTGATACTGACCTTTGAGGGATCACTGCTGTCAGTTACCGTCGCCATAATATATGCTGTGCCATTACCCTGAGCCGTAATATCAGCGGCTATTTCAGACCTTCCTCTGGAATCCTTCTGTATTTTACCGTCACTTTTAACTGTAACTGTAGAATTGTCGGAAGAATTGAAGGTGATGATCTTTCCCGAAAGATCTGCATTATTCTTAGGTGTAAGCTTTACGGTAAGCTTATATGTTTCTTTTCCTGAAACTCCCCTTTGAAGGTTCACAGACGATTTATTAATGCTCATCTTATAACTGCTGTCACCGTTTTTATTAGCAGGTATGCTTACAGGATCAACTGTTACGTTCACACTTTTTGTTAATTGTGTAAGAGTTCCCGTAGAAGGATCTGTATATTTAACTGTAGCACTGACAACTGTTTTCTCTACTGCCTTAACCTCCTTTGCCGTCACCAGTCCCCCGTTAACTGTCGCTGCCTTCTTATTTGATGTTCTCCAGGTAACAGTTCGAGGATCGGTTGTATCAAAAGGATCAAAGGATACATTAAACAAGGCCTGTTTTCCGCCAGTTATACTGTATTCGCTTCCCGTGATATCCCTTCCTGTCTCATCAAGTATGGAAATGCCGGTTGTGCAATTATTTACAGTTACCTTGCAGGTTGCTTTTTTATTCCCACAGTATGCAGTAACCGTTGCTGTTCCCGATCCCGTCGCCACAAAGCGTCCGGACTTGTTTACGCCGACTACTCCGGAATTTGAAGTCACATAATATACGGAAGGTCCGGATACCGCCCCGTTTACATATTTGGGAACAGCCGTGTTTATAATCTTGTCTCCTGATTTTAACTTTAACGTTGTTTTTCCGAATTTCAGTGCTGATACTTTTGTTGTGGTATCAGCATCCCGGGGTAATTCCTCCGAAGAATCCTCTTCATTGACCTTAGATACATACCTGATGCTTATATCTGACGTACCAACAGTGATAGTTGTCTCACTTTTTGTATTGTCTGCAGCTACTGCTCCGGTAATATTCCAGTTTACAAAGCTTCGTGTCTCAGGATCAAGCTTGCACTTCACATCGATCACTGTACCGGTCTTTGCAGAGGAGATCTTCTTTCCTCCCACGCTGGCTTCCGCTCCTTCCTGGACGTTCACCCTGTAATACTTTTCCCTTTTCTCGGGCTCATCCCCACCGGATGAACCACCCTCGATCCACTTTGCGTAAAGAGTAGTAGTCGTTGTTACGGTATTATTTGCAAAATCCCACGGGGAAGTCAACTTGTCATCAGAGTACCAGCCTGCGAAAGTAAAGCCCTGTCTTGTGGGATCATCGGGTTTTTCCGCCTTGCCGCCGTATACTATCTTCTGTGAAAAGATCCTGCTTCCGCCGTTGCTTTCAAAGAGCACCATCCTGTAAACGGGAAGATTTTTATATGTTCTCCTCTTTGCATTTATCAGGGGTTCATTTCCAGATTCTATGGTGATCAAATTCCAGGCAGCTTCGTCTCCCTCATAGATGACTTCCCCGGAGTTAATAAGCTCGGTGCAGCCTGAGAAGGCATTTTGACGAACATATTCAAGGGTTGTGGGAAGATACAGATTTCTAAGACCGGTGCAATTGCTGAAGGCAGATTTTCCGATCTCTGTTACGGTTTCTGGAATGTCTATCTTTGTCACACTGCTGCGTCCGGGAATCAGATAAGCCGGAATCTTTGTTATACCTTCTTCATATTCTACCGTTGTAAGCGAAGTACAGCCGGAAAAAACAGGGTAAGAGTCCGAAAGAGATGTTAATGATTTGGGCACAAATATCTTCCTTAAGCCTGTACAATCCTTAAACGCGTACCAACCCAATGTTGTTACCGTCTTTGGTAGATTTAATTCTTCTATAGCAGTTCCATCGAATGCATTACTTCCTATCGAAAGCAGTCCTTCGCTGAAGTTAATCGTTCCCAATGATGCACAGCTTGAAAAAGCAGAATCTCCTATTGATGTTACAGCTGCAGGAATTGTTATCGACGTGATACCTGTTCCGGAAAACGCTTTCGTTCCAATCACTGTTACAGTCTCCGGTATAGTTATCGCTGTCACGCTACTCCGTCCAGGAATCAGATAAGCCGGAATCTTTGTTATACCCTCTTCATATTCTACCGTTGTAAGCGAAGTACAGCCGGAAAAAGCAGGGTAAGAGTCCGAAAGAGATGTTAATGATTTGGGCACAAATATCTTCCTTAAGCCTGTACAATCCTTAAACGCGTACCAACCCAATGTTGTTACCGTCTTTGGTAGATTTAATTCTTCTATAGC
>Ga0310695_10001899_pt1 | contig 46550 bp, 50 predicted proteins | sample RumenRJG_04DNA_FD_203882 | JGI IMG/M metagenome (GOLD analysis project Ga0310695, IMG submission 203882) | Bovine rumen microbial communities from Lethbridge, Alberta, Canada - RJG_04 (v2) (version 2) | ecosystem: Host-associated > Mammals > Digestive system > Stomach > Rumen | place: Canada... | reverse complement strand
TAAGAATATTTTATTTAAAAAGGCAATTATTTACAAAATATATACTTTATAGATATAAGAGCAGAGTTTATAAGGATTTTTATTATGGTACAGAGCAGAGCAGTTGAAGCAGTAAACCGAACGAGCGCAGCAGATGGCGGAGGCTATATTCAGACCAACCTTAATCCTGAGCAGGGTACAGTCGGGGCAACATTTGGTGCAATAATGAAAAATATACATGAAGCCGTATTTGGCGGAGTCGGTTTTGATATGAATGTATCAGAGGGCTACGCTCAAATTATGGCAGACCCAAATAACGCGATAAATGTGAAAGGACGAACATATTATCCACATTCAAGCATCGGGAACTTACGACCGTATAATTCAGACGGGAACCCCGCAGGCGGATGTTTTTCACTTTACACAATGGGATAATTCGGAGTAAAAAATGACAGAATCAATAAACGGTATACAATTAGGCGCAAAAATCGGGCAGAGTGCAGAACTTTTATACGGCAACTTACCGGGGTATGACATCGGGGTTGACGGAGGTCAGACACTTAAAGCGGATATGTATGCAAATAATCGTATCGCTTTTGAAGATACCCAAACAGATAATATCGGACATCAAACTCCAAAAGCCGCTGATATAAACACTAAAAATAATATTACCCCGCAAACTGAAAAGCAAATTATGAACTTTTTACAAGGATTAGACGGATATAACAGAACTATGATTTAATAAATAAAAATCCGTAATTTTGTCATTCTGAATTCATTTCAGAATCTTAAAATTACGGATTTTTGTTCGCAAATTTTTTATTTATACACCTACTGTTGATTTTGATTTTTCAATACAAGAAATCAAAGTGCTTGCGACTGTATCTTGTTCTTCTTTCGTCAATTCAGGGAACATCGGAAGTGAAATAACAAGTTCGGTATTCTTTTCGGTAATCGGCAACGAACCCTTACCCATTCCAAGCCATGCATTAACTTTTTGGAAATGCAACGGTATAGGATAATAAAGCATTGCACCGATTCCTGCTTCGCCGAGCATTTTGTGAACTTCATCTCTGTTAGGTATTTTAACAGTATATTGGTGATAAACACAATAAGTATCATCAAGTTCTTTCGGAGTCTGAATATCGGCACATTTTGAGAATAAATCATTGTAATAAGCGGCATGCTCACGTCTTTTGGAGTTCCATTCATCAATATATTTTGCTTTTACTCTTAATATTGCAGCCTGAATTTCATCAAGTCTTGAATTGATACCAAGTTCATCATTGTGATAACGAACCATTGAACCATGATTTCTCAATGCAATTAAGTGATCTCTCAATTCTTCCGAGTTTACTGTACAAAGACCGCCATCACCCATTGTACCAAGGTTTTTAGTCGGATAGAAACTATAACACCCGATATCGCCGAATGTACCAACCATTTTGCCTTTATATAAAGCACCGATAGCCTGACAGCAATCTTCAACAACTCTCAAATTGTGTCTGTGCGCAATATCCATAATAGCATCCATATCACAAGGCTGACCATATAAATGAACAGGTATAATAGCCTTTGTTTTTGGAGTAATTGCTTTTTCAATTTCTTTAGGGTCAATATTAAATGTATCAGGGTTAATATCAACAAATACCGGTTTGGCACCAACCATGCCGATTGCTTCTGCAGTTGCAACAAATGTGAATGCAGTTGTAATAACTTCATCTCCCGCACCGATATTTAATGCTCTTAATGCGATATGTAAAGCATCAGTACCGGAATTTAACGCAACTGTATATTTGCAACCGATATATGAAGCAAGTTCACTTTCTAATGCTTTAACATTTGGTCCCAAGATATAGCATCCGCTTCTCATAACTTCACATACGGCTTTTTCTGCTTCAGCGCCGATTTGCGCATACTGGCGTTTTGAATCCATAATAGGTATCATAGTTTTATCTCCTTTATAATCTACACCTTTTGATAAAACTATTATACCACGCTTTTTGGCGTCTTAATATAAATTTTATATCGTTATTTCACAACTTGTGCCAATGCATTAATTACATCAGCATCCCATTTTTTGCCTGCTTCGTCTTTCATTATGGAAAGTGCTTTTTCACTATCCATAGCCTTACGATACGGTCTGTCAGATGTCATTGCGCAATATGCATCGGACACTGCAATAATTCTTGAACCGAGCGGAATTGACTGACCTTTTAGCCCTTCAGGAGAACCCGAACCGTCAACTCTCTCTGTCTGATATGTAATATACGGAACTACCTCTGACAAGAAATTAATATTCATAAGCAGATTTACACCGATATTAGTATGATTTTTAATTTTATTTAATTCTTCTGATGATAACTTGCCATTAGTTGCGAAAAGTTTTTCAGGCAGAGTTATTTTACCGATATTTTGCAACAATCCGGCATAGTAAATCAAATCGGTTGTTTTTTCATTCAAGCCGAGTTTTGAACAAATATTTCTTGCAAGTTTAGCACTGTTTCTTGAATGCGAAACAGTATATTGACCCTTTCTGTCAACCGCTGTTGCAAGACTTTCAACAAAATTCTGCTGATAATCACACAAATCACCAATTAACGCTGTTAAATCTCCTCTTAATTTTTTCAAATCAAATTCTGAAGATTCTTCGCTATCAATTTCTTTATGCGTTTCTTCTATTACTTTTTGCAGAGTGATTGTTGTTCCTAATAAATTAGCAATACTTAAAACGACTTCAAGAAAATCATCGTCAAGTTTATTACTTGTCTTAATTTCAACCGCACCGATTGGAGTAATTGAATTTCTAATCGGAATACATAAATATCCGTCTTTCTCTATTGTTTCATTATGTATAAGTTCAACAGAATCAAATCTGAAATCTGCATCATCTTTTTCACTATTGCCAATTAAACAATATTTACCCTCTTTTTCAAAGAAAATTCTGCAACTTTCAACTTCAAGCATCTGAACAATAGATTTTGCAATAGATGTATAAACGGCAACTTCTTCTTTATTATCAAAATCAAGGACGCATAGTGTATTCTTTGATGAATACAAATCTATAAGTTCTTTCAACTGATTAACAAGTCGCTCTTTTTTGTTGGATTTGACACTGATTTTCTTTGCCAAATCCTCTGATATTAAACTTTCCGTTAAAAAATCACCTAAATTCAGGGCAAACATTTCTTCAATAGGGTCTGAGCCCATAAGATAATCTGATTGTCCGAATATTGAAACCCCTGACTGCTTTTTCTCTTCTTTACTCATAATATTTCCTTATAAAGTCATGAACCTTCTATGAATAATTACGGATATAATACAAAAAAACTTTAATAAAAAATCAAATATCCTCCAAACAGAGGATATTTTACAAAGAATTTATATCTGATTTTATTTGCTCTTTTAGTTTCTCAATATTTTTGAATTTTTGCTCCCTGCGAATAAACTTCAAAAAATTAATCTTTATTTTTTGCCCGTATATATCTTCGTCAAAACCATCGAGAATGTGCGTTTCAAGTGTTTTTTGCATAGTAGCATTAACAGTCGGCTTTGTCCCGAAATTTGCAATCCCTTTTAAAACCCTGCCGTCAGATAACTCAACATTCACTCCGTAAACACCATTTGGCACCTCAACAATATTATCGGGATAATTTATATTCGCAGTAGGATAACTGATTGTCCTGCCTATTTTATTTCCCTCAACAACTGTTCCATCAACACAAAACTCTCTGCCAAGCATTAAATTCGCATCTTCAATCTGTCCTGATTCAAGAAATTTTCTTATTGCAGAACTGCTGATTAAATTACCGTTCAGTGTTTGAGAAGGCAAAGCCTCAAAATGATAGTTAAATTCTGACTGATATTTTTCCAAAAATTCACAATTGCCTGCTCTGTTATGCCCAAAATGATGATTAAACCCTGTAAAGATACCAACAGGAGAAAAGTTTTTGACTAAAACATTTTTTAGATATTCAAAAGATGACATGCCTGAAACCACATCAAAATCGAGTTCAAAAAGATAATCCACCCCCAAATGTTCAATAAGATTGAAACTATACGCCCTTGAAGAAATGTACTTTGGTGCAATATGATTTAAATAACAATACGGTTGCTGTTTAAGAGTAATTACGGCAGATTTTATATTATTTTTTTTTGCATAATTAACGGCATTTTTTATAAGTTTTTGATGCGCAATATGAACTCCGTCAAAAAAACCCAAAGCAAGCGACAAATTCGGTATATCTGCAATTTTTTGTATAATTTCCATAGAAAAATTTTAGCACAAAACAGTGAAAGTTTTAAAAGGTCAATTCACTATTAACCATTCACATTTCGCATAAATCAGAACAGAATTCCGACAATAGCGGCTGACATATATCCCGTTAAAGTACCACAAATCAATGCTCTGACACCAAGTCTTGCCAAATTTTTTCTCTGGTTAGGCGCAAGTTCTCCTATACCGCCCAACTGAATAGCGACAGAACCAAAGTTTGAAAAATTGCACAGTGCAAAACTTGCGATTAAAAAGGCCTTGTCTGACAAACCTTTTATATGAACTAAATCAAAAAATGCAACCATTTCATTTAATACAAGTTTTGTACCCATAACACCGCCGACCGCAGTTGATTCTTTTAAAGGTACACCTATTATAAATGCAAATATCGCAAAAAGTTTACCCAAAATATATTTTAATGACAGATGGCTTAACGCATAAAACCCTAAAACACCTTTATGCAGATGAAATAATTTAACGCAAAAACCGCCAAATATTCCTAAGAACCAATCTATCATAGCAACAAGCGCAACAAGTGCAAGAATCATTGCGATTACATTAAGGGCAACTTTCATACCTTCCGATGCCCCGCTTGAAATCGCATCAAAAACATTGATATAAGGTTTTTTGCGTTTGTTATACTGAATAGAAAAGTTCTCGCTTGTTTCCTGTGGCTTTGTTTCCGGATAAATAATTTTAGATATAACAAAAGCCCCCGGGACTGCCATCATTGATGAAGCCAAAGCATAAGTAGCAGGAATTCCCATGCCTATATAAATCGGCATTGTTGCTCCTGATATACAAGCCATAGAACCAGCCATTGATGCAAGAAGTTCCGAGCGTGTAAGTTTTTCAAGATATGGTCTTATCATAATTTGAGCAGAAATTTGACCTACAAAAGCACTTGCAACATTTGATAATGCTTCTGCTCCGCTTACGCTCATCAACTTATTCATGGCCTTACCCAAAACAGGAATAATTCTTTGTATAATTCCGTAATAATAGAAAATGTTTACAAGAATCATCATAAATATCAAAGATGCGACAAGTTGCAGTGCAAAAATATTAGCGTCACTTCCCCAAACCAGTGCAAGTTTTACCCTTTCCATTAACGGGCCGAAAACAAACGAACCGCCATCACTTGCAAAATCAAGAATTTTAGTAATAAAATTTCCCAAAGTCATAAATATTTTTTGACCTAATGGAACTTTGAAAATAAATATCGCAAATACAATTTGCAATATAAAACCAACTCCGATAGTCTTATAATTTATCGCCTTTCTGTTATTTGACATCAAAAAAGCAATTCCAAAAATAACTAAAATACCTAAAATTCCAATCAATCTGCCCATTTATCGTAATTCCTTTTTAATATAAAGATTTTACCATGAATATAGGAATTTATAATGTAAAATATTTACTTAAATTAAAAAATAGTGTAAAATTATCAGGTAAAAAGAGATTATTGAGGGCTAAAATGAAAGTACTTTTATTTAACGGAAGCAGTAACCATAAAGGATGCACATATACTGCTTTATCAGAAGTCGAGAAAGTATTAAATGCAAAAGATATTGAAACAGAAATGGTACAAATAGGCAATAGCCCTATTGCAGACTGTACCGGTTGTCAGTATTGCAGAAAAACAGGCAACGGAAAATGCGTACTTGATGACATTGTAAATGAATGTATAGACAAGTGTATAAATGCTGACGGATTTATATTCGGATCCCCTGTATATTACGCTCATCCTGCAGGAAGATTGTTATCATTTATGGACAGACTCTTTTATGCAGGAGGATACGCTCTAAAATATAAACCTGCAGCAGCAGTAGTATCTGCAAGACGAGCGGGAACAACTGCCGCTCTTGACCCTATAATAAAGCATTTGACAATTAACAACATGCCTGTTGTTCCGTCAAATTATTGGACAATGGTTCATGGTAGAATGAATTCCCCGCATGAAGTTATGCAGGATGAAGAAGGTGTTCAGATTATGCAGGTTTTGGGACTTAATATGGCATGGATGCTCCATTGTATAGAAGAAGGTAAAAAAGCAGGATTTGAACCGGAAAAAATTGAAAAAATACACACAAATTTCATAAAATAAAGGAGAAAATATGAGCAAAAAGAAATTAGTATTATTTATCACTATTGGTATTTTATTTATTTTTCTATTTATTATTGGTTTTTTGGTATATTCACACCAAACAGTAAAACCCGGAGTAAAGAATCTTGCAAAAGAAAAAATCGGGGTTATATACTGCTCATACAATAATGATGGAGTTAAAGATATAGTTGATATTATTTCTAAAAAGATTAAAGCAGAAGTAATTGAACTAAAACCTGCAGTTGCGTATCCGACAAATAAAGAGGAATTTGTAAAAAGGGTTGATACTGAAAATGCGGATATAAGCAAAGTCGTTTTAGATAACAAAATTATTGATTTAAGAAAATACAAACTTGTGATTTTTGCAACTCCGGTACTTAGAAATAAAACTTGTCCTGTTTTGCAAAAATTCATTGACGATAATGCCCCTCGTATCGTTAACAAACCTGTTGCATCAGTAGTCAGATACGAACAAACAGACAAAGATATAAGAGAAACTTTAGATTATTTGTATTATAGATTGCATGACGGCAAACAAAAACCAAACTTTGTTACATACGCAAGAGATAAAAAACAACTTGAATATGAAATTGGTTTGTGGTTTGACGAAATGGAATTTGAAAGAGGCGATTTAAGATAATCTGAAATAGAGATAAAAAAAGGACATTGTTTCCAATGTCCTTTTTTATTGACAAAAAAACAATTATGTTCTATTAAACTTGTATGATTAAAGATACTCAAAACGGCTTATTGGTAACAATTAAAATATCACCTAATTCAAAAACAAACGAAATTATAAAAACCGATAACGAAACAAAAATAAAAATTACCGCTCAACCAATAGACGGTAAAGCCAATAAAGGCTTAATTGAATTTTTATCGAAAAAATTTAAAATTCCAAAAACTTCAATACAGATAGTAAAAGGAGAAACTTCAAAAGAAAAAACCATTCTTTTTGCGACTTCTGATGAAGAAAAAATTGGTTTACTTAAAAAAACTTTATAAATTCCGGCTTTAGTAGCAAAAAAAATTTTTACGCCTTTTATTGTAACCATTACAGTAAAAGAAAGGTAACAAACATGACATTATCAGTTCAACCGGCATTAAAAACTTCTTACACCGAAAGAGGTAACGAATACAAAGAATCAAATATCGGCAAATACGCAGCAGGCGCAGGCGCCGTCGGAGCCGGAGCAATTTATGGCGGGGAATACGCATTTAAAGGTGCTAAAAAATTATACGGTAAAGCAAAAACTATAAAAATGGATATTCCTAAAATCCAAAAACCAAATTTTAAAGCAATTAAAAATGCAGCAAAGAATTTTAAAGTTCCTACAATGCAGGCAGTTAAAAACTTTGTAAAAGCCATTCCTGCAAAATTGATGGCTCCGGTAAAAGCATCTGCTGAATTTATAAAAAACACTGCTAAAAAAGTTAATTTGACCAACATAAAAAAAGCGGGAAAATCAGTTGTTGATTTTGTAAAATCAAATGCTAAAAAAGTTAATATGGCAAATATTAAAAAAGCAGTCCAGCCGGCAGTTGATTTTGCTAAAAAACCTTCTGTTAAATACGGTGCAGGTGTTGCAGCAGGAATTATTGGTGTTGTTGCGTTAGGTTTTGTTGCTGATGCAATTGCAAATAAAATCAGCCAATACAAAGCAGACCACCAAAACATTCTTCTAAAAAAATAAGACCTTAAACTTTACATAAGAATTTATTTATGTATAATAAAAAAGGAAAGATAAAATTTATGAAAAATTATTTACAAAAACATCATCATACTCATCATATCAACCCGTAGAGGCTGTAAGAGTTGTGATGTGCTTGTAAAATATAATCAATTCTGTTAATAACCTCTTCGGGAAAATCAAGCCTAAAGAGGTTATTTTTTACCCTCGCAAAAAGGTAGAGGAAATTGCGTAAAGACACAGAATTGAGGAAAAATAAATGATTACAAATATTATATCGGCAATAGGAAATAACAGAAGCGTTTACCCTTTAATATTAAGAGATTGCGGAATAGAAGTACCGTCAAAAATATATATTACACGCAAGGAAAATCTGAAAGAATCAAAAACGAAGGCAAATGACGCAACAAGAGAAAAATTTATAGATGAATACGCAACTTCAGCATTGTGGTTAGGCGGAATCCCATTTGTAGAAAAAGTTTATAACCAATTTATCAAATCAAAAGGATTTAATCCCAATACTGACATCAAACTATTCAAAGAAAACGAATTTCAGGGAATAGAATATAATATTAAAAAATTCAAAAATATCGCGTCAAAAGAAGTTGAAGAACTTGAAAAAATAAAAAACAACCGCAAAATTTTTGAAAAACTTATTGCAGGAAAATTTGCATCTGCTATTATTATTCCGACAGCACTAATGGGTTTTGTACTGCCAAAACTTAATTTTGCACTAACTAAAAGAATTAAAGAAAACAGAAAGCAACAAAACAATTATGGCACTCAAAATATCACATTTCGTCAATCTATTACCGCGTTTAAGTCAGGTAAAAATGTAAGTTTTACCGGCAATTTTGTTGGGGCAATAGCAAATATGAAAACCGTTGACAAAATGGCAATAACAGATGGCGGATTGACTGTCGGCAGAGTTTCGACCTCAAGAAACAAAGACGAAGCTTTCGTAAATGCTTTCAGAATGATAGGTTCAATGATACTAAATTTTGTTACTCCTATTTATATAGCAAAATTCCTTGACAAATGTGCAAATAAGGCATTTGGGCTTAATGTCAATCTTGACCCGCTTATTATGGATAATAAAGAACTTATACAAGCAATAAAAGAAGATAAAATTGAACTCCCTAAAACAAACAATGCAAAAGATATTTTTGAATTTATTGACACAAAACCGCAAAGCCTGTTTTCAAAATTTGCAAGTATGCAGGGTAAAGTGTCATATCTTGAAAACGGAATAAGAGACCCGAGAAAATATGTTGATGTAAAAGATTTGGCAAACTTTAAAAAGGAATTTGAAAACTTTATCAAATCTGCAAAAGAATCTTCTGACATCACAAAATTTATTAAAAAAGCAAAATTTGTAAAAGGAATAAATATCTTATCAAATGTCGCAATAAGCAGTGCATTGCTTGCTATAGTTTTGCCAAAACTTCAGTACGGCTTTAACAAACTCGTAACAGGTTCATACTCAGACCCCGGGTTAAGAGATAATTAAAACTTGTGTTTTAAAAGCGCATAGACATCATTAAAAATTATCAGAATCATAAGTAAAATAAGGAGTAAGAAAAATATATTGCTTATTTTTTCGATATTTCCCTGATTTAGCGGTTTTCCTCGTAGTTTTTCAATAAGTAAAAACATAAAATGCCCGCCATCTAACGCCGGAATCGGCAAGAAGTTTATTAATGCCAAATCCATTGAAATCATTGCAGTCAATAATAATCCTGAAAACATTCCGCTGTTTTTGATTACATCTCCGCCGATTTTTGCGATAACAACAATACCGTGCAAATCTTTAGCGGGGATTTTTCCGCTAAACAACTGCCACAAACCGTAAACAAGCATATATGTTTGTTCCCAAATGTATTTGCAACTTTCCGTGAATATTTTTGCGGGAGTTTTTGTAACCGTCAAATCCTGCTTCGCAGCCATAGAAATGCCTATTATTCCGTCTTTATTAGGATAAATCGGATTCAACTCAACAACTTTACCGTTTCTCAAAACAGTTATTTCAACAGGCTTTAAACCGTCAGATAAGGCATAAGACAAATCTTTGAGAGTATAAGTTCCGTCAGATACATAAGTTCCGTCTTTAATAGAATTTCTTAATTTTATCTGCTCTTTTGATAACTGAATTTCATCATTTTTATAAGGAGCATAGCCTTTTAATTCTTCGTCTTTTATAACAATTTTCGGTTCAATAACTTCATCAGAACCGATTTTTACTATTTGACCTTTTTTAATTATTTTTTCAGCATCTAAAGAAGGATTCAGTTTTTGCAATTTGGCAAGATTTTCTGTCGCAAATTTTTCATTCACACGCCCGTCAAATCTTGCACTATTTTTTGAATAAAGAGAAATTGCATAAGTTGAATGAATATCAGAACCGTTAATTTTTATAATTCTGTCATTTTTTTGCAAACCGCTTTGCCATACGGATTCTGTTTTTTCAGCCGTAATTGAATTTATAAATACCTGATAATTTCCCGACGGCAGTTTACCCCAAATTGCAGCAGTAAACATAACAAGCAAAATTGCCGTAATTACATTTGCAATAACACCTGCACTTATAACAATCATTCTTTGCCAAACAGGACGATTTACAAATCTGTCTTTTGAATCGGCGGGCAAATTTGATTCTTTATCGTCATCAGGAAATGCAACATATCCACCCAGCAAACAAGCATGAACCAAAACTTCTACATCTCCGACTTTTTTACTCCATAAAGTCGGGCCTATCGGCAGACCAAACCCAAATTTATCAACCTTGATTCCTAACATTTTAGCAGCCATAAAATGTCCGGCCTCATGAACAAGAATCAAAAAACTGAGTAATAAAATCATTATTATAATTGACATTTACAGTACCCTCTCTTGAATTTCCAAATTCGCTTTGCAGATTAAGAAATTTTTTCTCTCCACGGGAGAAATTGTGTCTACTTGAATTGTGCAGTAAATCTTACATCATTGTTAAAGAACAAACGAATATCATCAACTGCATATTTTAGCATCGCAAGTCTTTCGACTCCGACACCGAACGCAAAACCTGAATAAACATCAGGGTCAATATCGACCCCTCTTAATACATTCGGGTCAACCATACCTGCGCCTAAAATTTCTAACCAACCTGTACCTGAACAAGTTCTGCAGCCCTTACCTTGGCACATTATACACTGAACATCAACCTCTGCTGACGGCTCAGTAAACGGGAAGAAACTGTTACGAAATCTGGTAGGACGACTCTCGCCAAAATATATTCTTATAAATTCATTCAAAACACCTTTCAAATCCCCGAAAGTAATCCCTTTATCAACATAAAGTCCTTCAATTTGGTGGAAAAAGTTATTTTTTCTTGAATTAATATTTTCATTACGATAAACACGCCCCGGTGCAATAATTCTAATCGGAGGCTTTTTGGCTTCCATAGCGTGAATTTGCGCGCCTGAAGTCTGACTTCTCAAAACAACATTTGGTGCAACATTTGTAAAGAAAGTATCCTGAACATCACGGGCAGGATGGTCTTTTGGTACATTTAACATATCAAAATTATAATATTCTGTTTCAACTTCCGGAGCAAACTCATCTTCTACAACGCTAAAGCCAAGACTTCTGAATATTGAACAAATTTCTTCCGTTGTAGAAGTTAATAAGTGAGTATGACCTTTTGGAATAAACTGCCCCGGCATAGTCACATCAAGTCTTTCTTTTTGCAATTTTTCGTTCAATTCTTTTTCATAGAACAATTTGAATTTATCCGCAATAGCGCCTTCAAGTTTTTGGGTAATTTCGTTTGCAAGTGCGCCCACAATTTTTTTATCTTCAATAGACAAATCTTTCAAACCTTTTTTAATTTCGTTAAATTCACCCTTACGGCTCAAATATTTATTTTTGATATCTTCCAAATCTTTTGTATTAACGGCTTTTTCTATATCTGCCGAAGCATCCGAGTAAATTTTTTCCAATTGTTCTTTCATAATTTTTTCCTTTTCTTTGATTATCCCCACTACCATATAGAAAGCGAAATTCCAACTTTGGCATTATGCGGGAGTTTGAAATTCGTGTGAGAGTTCATTTTTTATATTATTTCATTATATTTCTTTTCATACCCTATGGTTGTTTCAGGTCCGTGACCGCAATATACTATTGTATCATCAGGCAATTTGAAAAGTTTTTCTATAACGCTGTGTTTTATCTGTTCAAGGCTTCCGCCCATAAAATCAGTTCTGCCGACACTTCTTTTAAACATGGTATCCCCGCTAAAAAGTCTGCCGTCATTTGTATAATAACACATTCCGCCTTTTGTGTGTCCGGGAGTTGAAATAGCAGTGAGTTCCACATCACCTATTTTAAATTTGTCACCATCTTTGACTTCGTTATGAACACTTGTCACTTCAGGAATCTTCACTCCGCCTAATACCATGGTCATTTGCGGAGCATACGCAATTTGTTCCAAATCATCTGCCGAAACATAAATGTCACACCCAAATTCATCAGCAAATCTGTTACAACCTAAAATATGGTCAAAATGTCCGTGAGTGAGCAAAATCTTTTTTAGATTTACGCCAAGTTTTTTTATTTCATTGATATAATCATCATCAGGGCTTGAACAGTCAATCAAGAGTGCATCTTTTGAGTTTTCATCGATTAAAAGATAATTATTGGCATCAATAGGTCCCTGAACAAATGTAATCATTTCAACCATTTAATCAAGACCCCTTACGAGTTTGAATATCTTATTGCAAATATCAAATAACTCTTTTGCATCTTTAAGTGCAACCATATTAGCCCCGTCACAAAGTGCTTTATCAGGTTCAGGATGGATTTCAAAAAACAAAACATCCGCCCCTGATGCCATAGCAGATTTTGCCAAAGTCGGAACAAATCGTCTGTCACCACCGGAACTTGTGCCGTTGGCTCCGGGAAGTTGAACGCTATGAGTAGCATCAAAAACGACAGGATATCCAAATTCCCTCATAATAGGAATCCCTCTGAAATCCACAACCAAATTGTTATAACCAAAAGTTGTGCCTCTGTCTGTCACCATAATATTTTTATTACCGGCATCTTCAACTTTTTTTATCAAAGATTTCATTTGCTCGGGAGCAAGGAACTGACCTTTTTTGATATTAATAATCTTATTAGTCTTACCGGCAGAAACAAGCAAATCAGTTTGGCGGCATAAAAAGGCAGGTATCTGTATAATATCTGCTACTTTTGCAACTTCTATTGCCTGAGAAGGCTCATGAATATCAGTTACAATTGGTAAATCGTATTTTTCTTTTACCTGCTGAAGCATTTTAAGACCTTTTTCCATCCCCGGACCTCTGAATGAAGCCAAAGATGAACGGTTTGCCTTGTCAAAAGATGATTTGAATACAAAATTTATATCCAAATCTTTTGTAATTTCTTTTAACCCCTGCGCTGTTTCGTCTAATATTTCCTGACTTTCGATAGCACATGGACCTGCAAGGATAGTCAATTTATCCCCGCCAATTTCAAAATCCCTTAATTTAATTTTCTCTATACTCATACACGAATTATAAAAAAAATACATTTAAAATACAAGGTTTAAAATAAACTCTGTTGATTAGAATTTACTGTTTTATAGCCCAAATGTCTGTATGTTTCGGGAGTTACTTTTCTTCCTCTTGGGGTTCTTTGCAAAAGTCCGCACTGCAAAAGGTACGGTTCGCAGACATCTTCCAATGTCCGTGAATCTTCTCCGATTGCGGCACTAATAGTTTCAATCCCGACAGGGCCGCCGTCATATTTTTCTATTATCAGTTTTAGTAAATTTCTATCGGTATTATCCAAACCAAATTCGTCAATTTCAAGAATATCAAGAGATTTATTTGCGATTTCCTCGGTTATTTTACCGTCATTTTTTACTATTGCATAATCACTTACGCGCTTTATGAGCCTGTTTGCAATACGAGGAGTACCTCTTGAACGCTTTGCAATAGCATAAGCAGATTTTTCATCAATTTCTATATCAAGAAGTTCTGCAGTTCTTTTTATTACTTTTGAAAGTTCATCAGGGCTGTAAAATTCAAGTCTGTGGACAATTCCGAACCTGTCACGCAAAGGGCCTGAGAGTTCGCCCGCTTTTGTTGTCGCTCCGATTAGGGTAAATTTTGGCAAAGGAATACGCAAAGTCTTTACTGTCTGCGCTTTACCTGTTGTCATATCAAGAAAAAAATCTTCCATAGCAGGATACAAAATTTCCTCCGCAACCTTATTCAAACGATGAATTTCATCTATAAATAAAATCTGATTTTCCTCTAAAGACATCAAGATTCCGATAATATCACGCGGTCTTTCAAGCGCAGGCGCAGAAGTAATTTTAACAGGGACACCCATCTCGTTCCCTATAACCCCTGCAAGAGTAGTTTTGCCTAACCCCGGAGGACCGTAAAACAAAATGTGGTCTAATGGTTTTTCTCGTTTTTTTGATGCTTCAATAGTAATTTTTAAGTGCTTGAGCAAATTGCTTTGACCAATATAAGAATTAAAATCTTTAGGGCGAATACTGTTTTCAAATGCTCTGTCATTGTCATTTGCATCAGTTTTAACAACAGGATTTTTCTTTTCCTGAGGTTTAGTATTCAAAAAATCATTATCATCTGCAATTATGCTCAAAATATTACTCCCTTAAAAGAATAATAGCACAAGTTATCAGATACTTCAAATTGACAAAAATCAGGAAATAATATAAATTTATAATATAAATTGGAGGTAAATATGGAAGAAAAAAAATTTAATACCGATTGGTTAGCAACATTTTTATTTTGCCTGTTTTTAGGAATATTCGGTGCTCATCGTTTTTGGACAGGTAAAAAGGGCTCGGCTTGGGCAATGCTCTTAATAACTTTATTTACAGGTTGGATTTTTGGTCTTGGGCTTTTTATTACAAGTATTTGGGCTCTTGTTGATTTAATCCTAATCGTCTGTGCAAAATTCACAGGCAAAGATGGTCAACCTATTCCTTGGACAATATAAGAAAATTTATACGAAAAAGGAGCGAACCGACCAAATGGTCGGTTCGCTTTTTGATGTTTTTATATATTGGCAAAGATTAACGTTTAGAGAATTGGAATCTCTTACGCGCTCTTTTTCTGCCGTATTTCTTACGTTCTTTAACACGAGGGTCTCTTGTTAATAAACCTTCTGCCTTAAGAACATTTCTGTATTCTTCATTAGCCTTGACCAATGCTCTTGAAATACCGTGTTTAATAGCACCGCATTGTGCAACAACACCACCGCCTACGGCTTTAACTCTTACATCATATCTGTCCTGAGTTTCAGTCAAAACAAGCGGTCTGTATACTAACATTTCAATAGCAGGTCTGTTACCGATATAACCCTTTAATGTTTTACCGTTAACAAAGATTCTGCCTGAACCTTTAACTAATTTAACAACTGCAATGGAGGTCTTTCTTCTGCCTGTAGCCATTATAATATCTTTATTATCTGCCATTATTTAGCCTCCTTTTCAAGTACGATTGGTTTTTGAGCAGCATGCGGATGTTCAGAACCAACATATACCTTTAATTTGTTAAACTGTTCTGCGCCCAAAGTATTGTGCTGCAACATACCTCTTACAGCATGTTCAATAACAATTCTCGGGTCTTTTTCCATAACTTCTTTAAAAGAAGCGGTTTTTAAACCACCCAGATAACCTGTGTGGTGTAAATAAATTTTATCTGTTTCTTTTTTACCTGAAACTACAACCTTATCAGCGTTGATAACGATAACAAAATCGCCTGTATCAACATTTGGAGTGTATTCAGGTTTATTTTTACCTCTTAAAATGTCTGCAACACGAACTGCAAGACGACCTAAAATTTCGCCTTCAGCATCGATTACATACCATTTTCTTTCTACTTCAAGAGGTTTAGCACTATATGTTTTCATATTGCATTTTCTCCATTTTCTTGTTGACATAACAACCCTCACCCGCCCTACGGGCACCCTCTCCCATTGGTAGAGGGGAAAGTTACCTTTTTAAGTTGAAAGCCAACTTACATTAATAAGTTACTGCTATTAAAGTCAATCCGTACGGACTGACCGTTTGTCCCGCCTTACGACGGTCTTTTGCCTCTAAAACTTCAAGCATATGCTCAGGTTTTAGATTATGTCCTTCTATTTCTAAAAGGGTACCGACAATTGTTCTTACCATATTGTATAAAAAACGATTCCCTACAATATCAATAATCACTCTATCGCCTTGCCTTTCGACATGCGCTTTTTCTATAAAACAGACTCTGCTTGGGTTTAGCGTCCCGGAACTTTTAAAACTTGTAAAATCATGTTCCCCTAACAGATAATTTAAAGATTTTTGCATCCTGTCCAAATCCGTCTGATATTTCACTCTCATCAAATCGCCATCAAATGCGTTTTTACATCTTCGGTTTATAAATTCAAATCTGTAATAACGCCTTTTTGCGCTTTTTTGAGCATGAAACCTTTCATCAACAACTTTTAAATCACTGACAGATATATCATCAGGCAAAATTTCGTTCAAGTGATATACAAAGTTTGAAGCAACTAAATCTTTGTCAGTATCAAAATGAACAATCTGCCCGAGTGAATTAACACCTTTGTCAGTTCTTCCGGAAAAGACTGTTTTAAACTGTCGGTTTATATTTTCGGTATCTCCGAATATCAATGTACTAATCGCTCTTTCGAGTTCACCCTGTATCGTTGGCTCTATTTCTGCACCTTGAGGGTTTCCCTTACATTTACCACCTAACTGAATTTGGCTTCCTGCATAATTTTTGCCAATATACTGAACTTTTAAAGCGTATCGCATTCTGTCATTACACCAATTGAATCAGTGCCATTTCAGAAGCATCACCTCTGCGTGGAGGAAGATGGTAAATTCTTGTATATCCGCCTTTTTGTTCAGCGTATTTTTTACCGATTACAACAAACAATTTTCTCAAAACAGTTTGAGGAGTCTTTTTGACTTCATCGGTGAATTTACCGTCAGCAGGAACTTCAACATAGGCTTTTTTCTTAACATCATAAGCCATGAAGTCACCTGTTTCTTTGTTATAAATGTACTTTGCAGCGTTACGAATTGAATTCAAATCGCCTTTTTTAGCAAGAGTGATAATCTTTTCTGCGTATGGTTTCAATGCTTTTGCACGAGCCAATGTAGTTGTGATTTCACCATGAACAAAAAGTTCGGTTGCTAAAGAACGGAGCAAAGCCTTTCTTTGATCCTGCGCTTTTCCAAGCGTATGTTTTTTAGTTTGGTGTCTCATTGTTTTCTTTCCTTATATCTTGTTGTGCAAGTATGCCCAACCTACCTTATCCAATTAAATCTTCTTCTTCAACAGGATTTGGTGCCAAATCCAAGCCGAAGTGATGCAATCTTTCAATTACTTCATCTGAAGATTTTTTACCGAAGTTTTTAATATTTAATAAATCATGTTCTGATTTTTTCAAAAGTTCTGACATAGAATTGATGCTTGCTCTTTTTAAGCAGTTATATGCTCTTACGGAAAGTTCCAATTCTTCAATAGTCATTTTTGGTTCTTCTTCAACAACTTCTGCAATTTCTTCTATAACAGGAGCCGAAGTAGCAACAGGCTGACCTGAAATTTTTGATGAAATCTGCATAAAGTGTTCAATAAGAAGATTTGCTGCCTGGCTTAACGCATTCTGAACATCAACAGAACCGTTAGACCAAATTTCAAGAGTTAATTTGTCATAGTCTAAAGAATCACCAACACGAGTGCTTTCTACATTATAACTAACTCTTTTAATCGGCATAAATGTTGCATCAATAGGTAATACATCAATTGAATCACCTTTAACATCTCTCGGGACATCATGAGCAACATAGCCTTTGCCTGATTCAACATTAACAACAGCATGGAATGAACCGCCATCGGCAACCGTACAAATTAACCAGTCAGGGTTAACAACCTTAACTCCGGCAGGCAACTGTATATCACTTGCCAATACAGGTCCCGGCTTGTCAACATCGATTTCAAGACGCTGAGGCTCTTTGGAATCTGTTTTTACAACCAATCCTTTAAGGTTCAGGATTACATCGATTACATCTTCTAACACACCCGGAATTGCAGTGTATTCATGAGTAATGTTTTCGATTCTTGTACTTGTAACAGCCGCACCTTCAAGACTTGATAACAACACGCGTCTTAATGCGTTACCGATAGTAGTACCGAATCCTCTTTCCAACGGGTCAATTACAAATTTACCGTATTGTGAACCGTCTGAATTTGTTGCTGTATCAACACATTTAATATTTAATTCCATTATTTTAATCTCCTAATTATTATCTACTACGTGTTTGTAAGTTTTTACTTACCTTTGCTATTTATTATTTAGAGTAGTATTCGATTACGAGTTGTTCCTTAAGTTCAGGATCTAACTCTTCTCTTTCAGGAATTCTGTCAAAAGTGATTTTGAATTCTGATTTGTCAATTGTCATCCACGCTGGAGCGCAAGCCAAATCAATTGAATCCATTACACTCTGAACAAATTTTGAACTTCTTGATTTAACGGTAATAACATCACCTGCTTTTACCAAATAAGAAGGAATGTCAACTTTCTTACCGTTTACAAGAACATGTCCGTGATTAACAATTTGTCTTGTTTGTTTACGGGTGATACCAAAACCTGCTCTGAATAAAATGTTATCAAGTCTTGATTCTAATAATTGTAAAAGAATAGTACCTGTAACGCCTTTTCTTCTTGTTGCTTCGTTATAGTATCTTGCAAATTGCTTTTCACTTACTAAATAAGTTAATCTGATTTTTTGTTTTTCTTTTAAGTGAAGAGCATATTCAGAAAGTTTCTTTCTTGTTGCACCATGCTGACCAGAAGCAGTTTGACGCATAGAAGATGTCAACTTTCTGTTAGATAAATCTTTTACACCGTAGTTACGGAATAATTTTTCATTTGGTCCTGTATATCTTGCCATTATTTTCTCCTTTTTTCTTGTACGGGGCATCTATGGTTTGGGGATGGACTAAATCCTCAAGCCCCCGCTATTAAATTACTTAACCCACCTGTGCAATCTAAATTGCTTCGTTCGCTTCATACTCGTTTCGCTAACAACGGCGGTTATATTATGTTTAGTACACGGCTCGCTCCGCTAATGCGGATTGACACCGGCTCACGCAAATTATACTCTGCGTTTTTTAGGCGGACGGCAACCGTTGTGAGGTATAGGAGTAACATCTTTAATTAATGTAATTTCCAAACCTGCAGCCTGAATTGCTCTGATTGCTGTTTCTCTGCCTGAACCCGGCCCTTTGATATGAACTTCAACTTTTTTCATACCTTGGTCGATTGATTTTTTTGCTACCATTTCAGCAGCAGATTGTGCTGCAAACGGTGTACCCTTTCTGGCACCTTTGAAGCCTGATGCTCCGGCTGTTGCCCAAGCAATAGCATTACCCTGAGTGTCAGTAGAAGTTACGATTGTATTATTGAAAGTTGACTGAATATGCACAACTCCCTGTAATACATTCTTCTTTTCCTTTTTCTTTGTTGTTCTTGGTCTTGCCATTTTTACTTTCCTTTATACTAATTTACTTATTACTTTTTACCTGCGATTGCAGCACCTTTTTTACCACGCTGAGTTCTTGCATTGGTTTTTGTTCTCTGACCTCTGCAAGGAAGTTTGCGCTTGTGACGAAGTCCTCTGTATGAACCGATTTCCTGCAAACGCTTGATATTCATTGCAACATCGCGTCTTAAATCACCCTCAATGTGATAATTTGAAAGTTCTTCACGCAATACTTTAATATCTTCTTCTGTTAAATTGTCTGTTCTTAAATCAGGTGAAATACCTGTCTTTGCTAAAATATTTTTAGCACGAGTAGGCCCGATACCGTAAATGTATGTTAAGGCTACTTCCATTCTTTTGTTACGAGGTAAATCCACCCCTACTAATCTTGCCATGTTTTTCTCCTTTTCTTTGGCTTTGTGTTCCCTCACCCGAAAATCTAAAACTCATTCTTCGTTTTGATTTTCTACCCTCTCCCACCCTAATGATGCCGTGGGCGAGGGGAAGTTTCTTTTTTAATTTGAAACCTCACCCGAAAATCTAAAACTCATTCTTCGTTTTGATTTTCTACCCTCAGCCCTTCGGCATACAGGCTCAGCCATCCTCGCTATGCTGCGGTGCTTCGCTTTGTATCCCACCCTAATGATACTGTGGACGAGGGAAAGGTGATTTCACACCTGTTGTTAGATTTTTTTTGATATGAGGCTTAAATACTTCCTCACCAACCGCCGGTACGCGCGGTTCCCGTCTATGCGTTTAGCCCTGTCTTTGTTTGTGCTTTGGGTTTTCGCAAATTACGGCAATTCTGCCTTTTCTTTTGATACATTTGCATTTGTCGCAAATTTTCTTTACTGATGATCTTACTTTCATTTTTCTTTTCCTTTATATTGATATTTCGTGAGAGTCTATTTTAATCTGAATGTTATGCGGCCTTTTGTCAAATCGTAAGGAGTCATTTCTACTCTTACTTTGTCGCCCGGCAATATTCTTATAAAATTTTTTCTTATCTTTCCTGAAATATGAGCAAGAATTTCGTGGTCATTTTCAAGTTTTACTTTGAACATTGCGTTCGGCATGGATTCAATAATCGTACCGACAAATTCTATTACATCTTTTGCCATATATACCTCATTTTTCGGCTGTCAAACACACAATTAATCACAATAATTGTGAGTATAACAATTTTACCTGCTAAAAAATTCAATGCAAGCAGATTAATTAAGTATTTTTGCATGTTTTAGACATATTTTATACGATTGTTTTTGTAAAAACAGCACACAACTACTCTGCTAAAGAAATTAGCAAAAACCATATTATAAAATAGTTTTAAATTATTTGTAAATTTTTATTAAGATAATTTATTATGCATATTATTAATTAAACAAAAATTTGAAAATTCTACAAACTATGGTACAATCAAACTATGAATAACAGTGCGGAAAAAGTAACTATAAAACGCATGGCAAAAGAGGATATTGACGGGGTTATAGACATTGAAAAAAAAGCCTATGGCGCTCATCACTGGTCAAGAGATTCTTTTATGCAGGAACTTAATAACGATCTTGCGTGGTATTATTCGCTTTTTGATGAAGAAGGCAGACTCGTTGCTTATGCAGGGACATGGCATATTTTAGAAGAAGCACACATTACAAATATTGCGGTAGATAAAGATTATAGGCGCAAAGGCTATGGCGAAGCGCTTTTAAAACATATCCTTGATGATTGCTATAAAGAAATGATTAAATATCTGACACTTGAAGTCAGAGTGAGCAACAAAGCCGCAATAAAATTATACGAAAAATACGGTTTTACTTCATTCGGATTAAGAAAAAAATATTATCAGGACAACAACGAAGATGCCATGATAATGTGGACAAAAAACATTTTTTATGATGAATTTAAAATTCCGTTCATTGAAAAAAGTAAAAAACTTGAGGAGAAAATTTTAATAAATGTCTGAAGAAGTACTTATTCCAAAAATGAAAAGGCTTGAGGGTAAGCACAGCAATATAAAAATACCGATAAACAATTTTGTGTTGGTTATTTTATGCACATTACTTATCATTTGTGCAACCTTTATAAATATTGACATTAAACACTATATTATACCTCAGGGCTTTTCGTTCGGGAAAACATTTTCACCGGAAGATTATATCTACTGTTTTTCAATTATCCCGCAAATACCTGCTATAATGTTTGCTTGTTCTGTTTTGGGCAGGAAATTGGCAATAACATGCACAAGTTTGTATATAGTTATAGGACTGTTTGCATTCCCGGTTTTTGCTCTCGGCGGAGGAATAACCTATGTCGGTGAATACGGATTTGGCTACATTTTGTCTTTCATTATCGGAGTTTTTATTGCCGGAAGTTTTTTAAGAAAAAAGTATTCATTTCTGTTTATGTTTCTTGCTTCTATAACCGGGGTGCTTGCCATACACTTGGGTGGGATACTGTATATGGCACTTGTTGCAATAATTAAAGGTGACGGAGCAGTATTTATTCAAACATGGGTTAATGCTCAAAGCGGACTGAAAATATTATACGATATAGTATTAAGTTTTGTCGGAATTCTAATCGGAAAATATATACACGAATTATTTAAATTCTTGTCTGATTAATATTTGATAGATATTGAAAAATATGGTATTATAATTTTAAAATCATTGGAGGAAGTATGGATTTTAAAGAGATTTTTACTGATATACCTGTCTTAATCGTATTGTTTACTTTTGTATTTTCAATTTTATATTGCTGTATTCAATACATAAAGGTAAACAGAAACTTAAAAACAATTATTAAATTTATATCTACATTCAAAAAAAACGATTTGAATTTCAGATTCAAAGAACTTGATGGCTGGATGTTGTCAAATCCTTATGTGTCTGTTTTGTGGATAGAATTTAAGAATACACTTGTATTTTCTGAATCCGTTGCATTAAAAGAAGGAGACGATTACCAGTATCAGGATGTATCTTCTACAGTGCAAAATGTTCAGACTACATTTGATCCGTTATATTTCTTTAATGAAGAAACACTTGTTACATCAAAATTCAATTACAAAATGGTACAAACAATTCCGACAATCCTTACAGGTTTCGGTCCGTTGTTTACATTTATGAAAATTGCTATTGCATTTGGTATGATTGACTTTTCATCGCCTGAAAAAACAATCAATTCTGTTGCAGCGTTTATGCAGGGGATGCAGGCCGCAGCATTTGTATCCGTTGTTGCGGTATCATCTTCGCTTATATACTTGCTCGTTGAAAAATCATTGTTTCAACAACTTTGCAGAAAACCTTTAGCAAAAATACAAAATATGATAGGGGAATTATTTGCAAGTATTTCATCTGAAAAATTCCTATATGAAATATTAAGAGAATCAAAAATTCAGAATAATTCCGCAGCAAATATTATCGGCACAATGCCAAAACAGTTTAAAAATGCATTCAACGAAACAATGGCAGCAAATCTTGTTCCTTACTTAGAAAATATGATTTTTGGCTTAAACCAACTTAATAAACAAATGAAAGAAGTCGCAAAAGGAGCAAAAGGCGGCGATGAAGTTGACGGGCTGTTTTAGGAGAACTTGATAAATGGCAATGATGCAAAGAAAGCGTGGAGCAGAAGAAGATAACGGAAACATTTTTTGGGTAACAATGTCAGACCTTATGTTAGGCTTGGCTATCATCTTTATTACATTGTTTGTACTTGCTATGACAGGTTTTAACCAAAAATCGGTTCAGCAACAGCGTGTAAAAATGGAAGTCGCTAAAAAAATCGAAAGCGAACTTCAAAAACAACACATTGATGCAAAAGTTGACCGTATGACAGGGGATTTAAAAATCCCGTCGTCAGCGCTGTTTGAAGTCAACAGTTTTATTCTTAAACCTGAAGGAAAACAATTTCTTGATAAACTTACGCCTATTTATGTAAATACCATTTTTTCAAGCAAAAAACTTGTTGATAACATCGACAGTATCATTATTGTAGGTCACACGGATTCACAAGCATTTGCAGGCCTTACGAACATAAATGACCAGTTTGTATATAACATGGATTTGAGTACAAAAAGGGCAAATTCCGTTGCGGCATATATGCTTGAGGGAAAATATAAACCGGAATACAACGAAGGATTTCGCCACATGATAACAGTAGAAGGCAGAAGTTTTAATGACTTAATTCTCGATGACCAGGGGAAAGAAGATATGGCAAAAAGCCGTCGTGTAGAAATAAAATTAAAGGTTTCCGACTGGAGTATCGCAACATTCTTTGGATTAAAAAAATAAAATGATTGAAGAAAATAATATATTAGAAACAATTAATATGATTAAGTTATACAATCTTGATATCAGAACCGTCACTTTGGCACTGAGTTTGAGGGATTGTATATCAGAAGATATTGACAGACTTTGTGACAATATTTATACAAAAATAAAAAAATATGCAAAAAATTTGGTATCTTATGCCGATGAACTTGCAGACGAATATTCTATCCCAATAATCAACAAAAGGATTTCTGTTACACCAATATCAATAATAGGAGAATCCTGTAAAAATCCTGACTATGTCAAAATAGCAAAAGTACTTGATATGGCAGCAAAAGAAGTAGGGGTAAATTTTGTCGGAGGATTCAGCGCACTTGTTGAAAAAGGAATGACAAAAGGGGATGAACTTTTGATAGAAAGTATTCCTCAGGCTCTTGCGCAAACCCAAAGAGTATGTTCATCCGTCAATGTTGCATCTTCAAAAGCCGGTATAAATATGGATGCCGTACTAAAAATGGCAAAAATTATCAAAGAATCGGCTATATTGACAAAAGATAATGACTGCATAGGGGCTGCAAAACTTGTGGTATTTTGCAATGTTCCCGGGGATAATCCGTTTATGGCAGGGGCATTTTGCGGCATAGGAGAGAGTGAAGCCGCTTTAAATGTCGGTGTTTCAGGCCCGGGGGCTGTCAGAGCGGCAATTCTTGCGATGGATAATAAATCGGATATGAGTGAACTTGCGAACAAAATTAAGCAAACCGCTTATAAAATAACTTCAACGGGGGAACTTATCGGCAGAAAATTATCAAAAAGATTAGATATTCCGTTTGGTGTTATAGACTTATCACTTGCTCCGACACCTGCGGTTGGTGACAGCGTAGCAGGAATTTTTCAGGCAATGGGACTTGAACATGCAGGCGCACACGGAACAACCGCCGCACTTGCAATGCTAAATGATGCTGTAAAAAAAGGCGGAATAATGGCAAGTTCTCATGTCGGAGGTCTGTCAGGTGCTTTTATTCCTGTTTCTGAAGATGCGGGGATGATTGAAGCAGCACAAAAAGAATATATAAATATTCAAAAACTCGAAGCAATGACTTCGGTTTGCTCTGTCGGATTAGATATGATAGCAATTCCGGGAAACACTCCGGAAAATACTATTGCCGGAATGATTGCGGATGAAATGGCAATAGGAATGATTAACAAAAAAACAACAGCAGTAAGAATCATTCCCGCTATTGGCAAAAAAGCAGGGCAAAGTGTTCATTTTGGCGGACTTCTCGGGGATGCCCCGATTATGAATGTAAGCAATTTAACTTCAGATAATTTTGTTAAAAGAGGGGGAAGAATTCCTGCCCCCATACACAGTTTGAATAATTAAACGGGTATTAAGTATGACAACATTAAACGAAATGGCAAATAAACTTCAATCATTTATTCTTGATTCTCAATCAGATTCACACAGTTCATCTGCAGTAAATTTGAATGTATCAAAATACAACAACATTAAACTTGCAATGGATGAAACAGTGCGATATCCGCACATAAGTATTCGTATTGGTATTTCGGAAGCAACATACAGCCTTAGAGATGGAATACGAGTAGATGGCGGACTTGGTCCTGATGAAAAATATGTTCACAAATGGATTGGAAACTATGCAGTAGTTTCAGAGTTAAATGAAATATATAAAAATTTCCGAGACAACTTAACATCATTGGGCGACCACGAAGAATCCGATGATTATGCTATTGAAGTTGATGCAAACGGGAAAATTAAAAGAGTTTATGAGGCAAGAGCCGCAGTGGGAAGAATACAGGAAGCACAGCGTATGGAAAGAAAAAAACAAATTAAAAACGAAGTTAAAGACTTCCTGCGGGCAAACAGACGCAGACTTTCCTAAGGCCTATCTTTCAAACTGTTTTTACCCCTGAGTTTTCGGTGATAAGTTATTGCAAACCTGTGCGCTTCATCTCTGATTCTTTGAATTAAAAACAAAGCGCTTGACTCTCGAGGCAAAAGTATAGATTTTGATTTTCGTGGTAAAAATACTTCCTCTTGTCTTTTTGCAAGACTGACAAAATCAATTCCGGTTACGCCCATATCTTTTACAACCTTCATAACACTTGAAAGTTGCCCTTTACCGCCATCAATTATAATTAAATCGGGTTTATCCCAGCCCTTTTCTCCCAAACGGGAAAGTCGTCTTGTCAAAACTTCTTTCATTGATAAAAAGTCATCCGGCTTTCCTTCAGTTGATTTAATTTTAAACTTTCGGTATTCGGATTTTTTACTTAATCCGTTTATAAATGTTACCATTGATGCTACAGTATTTGTCCCCTGAATATGAGAAATATCATAACATTCCATTCTGTACGGAAAATTATTCAGTTTCAATTTTTCTTTCAAAAATGCACCGATTTGATTGAAATCTTCATTGATTTTTGACATTTTAGAAAGTTTTGCATTATTTAATATAACTTGTGCATTTTTATCGGCAAGTTTTTGGAGTTCTTTACCTTGCGCAGATTTACCGTAACTTATTCTTACATTTTTATTAGATATTATTTTTAGCCACTGTTCATACAAAGACTTATTCCCGACCTGTTCAAGTACATCAGATACAATTCTGTCAGGGAATTCCAAAGACAATGTGTTGTAATATTCTTTGAAAAATGTTTCAAAATACTCAATTTTATCTTCGGCTTCAACATCAAAAGTAAAATCTTTTTTATCTATTAGTCTGCCTTCTCTAATCATCATAATTACAATAACTAAAATTCCATCCTCATGCGCAAGAGAAATTACATCCTCATTTAGTCTCGTATTTTCATATACAACTTTTTGCTTTTCGAGAGTTTTCTGTAAATCGAAATAACTGTCACGAAGCCTTGCCGCCTTTTCAAACTGCAAAGAATCCGAGTATTTTTGAATTTGTGCCATTAGTTGCGCCATAAGTTCAGACTGTTTACCTGATAAAAATAACTCTGCCTGATGAACAACCGCTTTGTATTCTTCACTTGAAACAAGCCCCTGACAAGGCGCAAGACATTTACCTATCGAATAATAAAGACACGGACGAGATTTGAAACGGGGAGTTTTGCATTGCTTGAGAGGGAAAATTTTCTTTAAAAAATCAAGCGTAGAGTGCATTGCGCCAATATTTGTGTAAGGCCCGTAATATCTGCCTTTTAATTTATTCATATTCCTTTTACGGACAATTTGTATGCGCGGAAAATCCTCATCAGTTATGAGAAAATACGGATATTTTTTATCATCTTTTAATAAAATATTATATTTTGGCTTGTGTTTTTTAATTAAATGACTTTCCAAAATCAGCGCTTCGACTTCGGAATTTGTAATAATGTATTCAAGATGGTCTATTTGGGAAACCAAAACATTAACCTTTACGCTATCGTGTTTACGGTTAAAGTATGATTTCACTCTGCGTTTCAAAATTTTTGCTTTACCGACATAAATAATTTCATTATCCGAATTGTAATAAATATAACACCCCGGAAGTTCGGGCAGCATTTTTAAACTTTCTTTTAGTTTTTCGTTCATAAGGGTATTATATCATATTTTTAAAACAAGCGGGAATTTTGTCATTCTGAATTTATTTCAGAATCTTAAAATTCCCGCTATATCAATTAATTTTTAATCAGTAATTATAATTCCAGATTATTTGAAAGAATATCCATTTCTTCTGCTGAAGCGTAAGCACTGTGGCAACCGCAATCCGCATAGATAACTTCACCTGTCATGCCTGAAGATAAATCTGAAGCAAGGAATAAACCTGCTTTACCAACATCTTCCAACGCAACATTTCTTCCTAAAGGCGCTCTTGCTACTGCGGCTTTAAGCATTTTTGAAAATCCGCCGATACCCATTGCTGCAAGGGTTTTAACAGGGCCTGCTGACAAGCAGTTGACTCTCACACCTTTTTTACCTAAATCAACAGATAAAAATCTCATAGAAGATTCTAATGCCGCTTTTGCAACACCCATTACATTATAACCCGGCACTGACAATATTGAGCCCAAATAAGTCATTGCAAATATTGAACCGCCTTCGTTCATGACATTTTCTGCATATTTACAAACAGTCACAAGAGAATAAGCACTTATACCGAGTGCCAAATCCCAGCCTGCCTTTGTTGTATCAATAAATCTGCCTGTTAAATCTTCTTTATTTGCAAATGCAACCGCGTGAACAACAAAATCCAATTTGCCGTAAACTTTTTCACATTCGTCAAAAACTTTTTTAACATCTTCTTCTTTAGTAACATCACATTCCATAATAATTTTTGCGCCAAAACTTTCGGCTATAGGTCTTACACGCTTTTCCATTGCTTCATTTGCATAAGTAAAAGCGATTTCGCCACCTGCTTCATAAATTTCTTTTGCTATACCGTAAGCGATACCGTGAGTGTTACTTACACCAAAAATTAAACCTTTTTTACCTTTCATTAAATCCATAGTTAAGTTCTCCCTAATTTTTAATAACAGATTAATTTTAACAAAAAGATAATCTGAAATCAAATTAAGCCGTTTTTGTTATACAATTTTTTTATGAGTATCATTTCTAAAACATACGAATCATTGGAATTTGACAAGATTAAAACAGAACTTGCCAAATTTTCAAAGTTTTGGCAAAGCGAAAATCTTTGCCTAACAATGCCTGTTTACAATGATTTTGATAAAATCAGAGAACAAATTGAACTCACAAGAGAGGCAAAAAAAATTCTTGATCTTGCAAAAGAAACTCCGACAGAATTTATAGCGGATGTAAATAAAATTGAAAACAATGCTTCACTTTCATATCTTGAAGAACAGGAACTCATCGACCTTGCAAAAACCATGAAATCATCAAGGTTACTAAAAAAGTTTATCAATGAAAACAGTGAAGATAATTTTTTATTAAAAGAAAAGGTTCAAAATTTAATATCCGATAAAGAAACAGAAGACAAAATATTTGAAACTTTTGATGAAAATTTAAAAATAAGACAAAACGCAACTCCAGAACTAAAGGGACTTTATTCTTCATTAAGAGATACCGAACAAAATATCAGAGATACAGTTAATTCGCTTTTAAATAACCCGAATTTTTCAAAATATTTACAGGAAAATATTTATACACAAAGAGATGATCGAATAGTTTTTCAGGTAATGGCATCAAATAAAACCAAAATTCCCGGTATTGTGCATGATGTATCAGCAAGTGCAAAAACATTTTATATTGAACCTGCCCAAATTGTCCCGTTAAACAACAAAATCAGAGAAGTCAAAGCAAAAATAAGACAGGAGTGTATAAAGATTCTTGTTTCCCTGACTGATTTAGTCAAAGGTCGTTTAAAAGAACTTTCACAATGCGAAAAAATTATGGCAGAAATTGATTTTCACTTTGCAAAAGCAAGATATGCCGTAAAATTACAAGCCGTCGAACCTGAAATTACAGAAGAACATGGCTATGTATATTTTGAAAATATGAAACATCCTTTGCTTTTAATTTCAAAAGGTGAAGATGTTGTTTCAAATAATTTTGAAATCGGAGGTAAATGCAACTATAACTCCTTGATAATCACAGGTTCAAATACAGGCGGGAAAACCGTCACTCTAAAAACTATCGGACTTTTTATTCTTATGGCAAAAGCGGGAATGTTTCTACCCTGCACTTATGCAAAACTTTATCCGTTCAAAAATGTTTTTGCTGATATCGGAGATAATCAAAGCATTTTAGAAAGCCTTTCAACATTTTCATCACACATGACAAATATTATTGAAATTTTGAAAGAAAGTGACGAAAATTCTTTTGTTTTGCTTGATGAAATTTGCGCAGGTACTGACCCTGTCGAAGGGGCAGTTCTGGCTCAAGGGATTTTGGAGAAATTGGCACAGAAAAATGTTACAAGCGTAATTACCACTCACTACGGAGAATTAAAGGCACTTGAATTTTCAAATCCGTTTTTCAAAAATGCTTCAGTTGAATTTAATACAGAAACCCTGCAACCGACCTATAAACTTCTTATCGGTATTCCCGGACTGAGTAACGCAATTTCTATCGCATCAAATCTTGGACTTGATAAAGATATTACAGATAAAGCAAAAACTGCGCTTATTACCCAAAAAGACCCGACTATTGCAGTTGTTGAAAAGTTACAGAAAACTCATCAGGAATTATCCCAAAATCTTGAAAAAGCACAGGAATTAAAAGAAGATTCGCTTTCTATAAAGAAAGAATACGAAGAAAATCTTAATCAGGTAAAAAAGGACAAGAAAAAGACACTAAAAAACATAAAAATAAAATTTGATTCGGAAATTATGAGTGCAAGAGCGGAAATTAAGCGGATTTTAGATGAACTTCGGCAGGAAAAATCCGAAAAAATCGCACGCAGAGCGTACTCCCGTCTTGCAAAACTTGAACAAAATTTCAGAAATGATGTTGATAATGCCTCAGATAAAGAACAATATATTGAAATTGACTGGAATAAGGTAGTTGTAGGTGATGTTGTAATGCTCAAAAATCTTCATCAAAAAGTCAAAGTTATTACTCTGCCTGACAAGAACAAAAGATTAACCGTCGATATGGGCAATATGACAATGAAAGTCAAAACAGATGAACTCGCAGTCCTTGACGAAAATTACAAAGAAACAAAGAAAAATATAATACCCGGAACATCATTTAAAAAGTTTGAACTTCGCAAATATGCCATGAGTCAGGAACTTGACCTTAGAGGTTACAGAGTTGAAGAAGCCTTAGACGAAGTTGAAAATTATCTTGATAAGGCAAGTCTTGCAAACCTTTCGCCTGTTTACATAATCCATGGGCACGGAACAGGCGCACTAAAACAAGCCGTAAGAGATTTTCTCAAAACATCGCCTTATGTTGCCAAATTCAGACCCGGAGAAGACTCAGAAGGCGGAGACGGTGTCAGCGTAGTTGAGATAAAGTAAACAGTGTTTTTAAGTGAGTTGTGAATAGTGTTTTTAAGTGAATGGTGAATCGTGAATAGTGAATAGTCGTTATCAGTGCTAAAGCACATTTTACAACCATTAACCCTGTAAAGGTCTATTCACTACTCACTATTCACTATTCACTTAATTTACCAGCCCTCACGGGTTGAAATTTCTTTGCCGTCGCCGTTATACATTTTATCTTTGTACCAAACGCCGATAAAATCTCCTTGAGTATTATACATATATTGAATATCGTGAGATACAAAGTAAATTGCACTTTTCAGATTTCCTTTTCTGTCGTACTGCATTGAATAATACGGATAATCAGGATAATTATCTGAAGTTATATCAACATAATACAATTTTCCGTACGGATTATAATAAAGCGCATGGTGAATATCGTTGTTATACATAATTGCATAAATTACGAGAGTACCGTTTTTGTAATAAAACGGGTTATATTTTGCATCTTCATCTTCGGTTACTCCGTTATTTGCGAGCATATAATGATGTTTGAAATTAGTATCTTTTTTGTATTTTGAAAGTTCTTTTTTAAATTCTTCTTTAGATAAATTTATTTTTGAATTTTCTCCAAAAATAATTTCCCTGTATTCATTAATCCTTTTTGCCTTATCGTCAGATTGGATTTCAAACCAATCGAAAGCGATTTCAACCACAGTTTTTTGAGAATTATTCATTTCTGTTTCCGCAACCGGCGGTTTTTCTTCCACAAAAATTTCTTCAAAACCAAATGATGTACCTGCAAATGCAAATATCAAAAATAATGATGCCAAAATCTTTTTCATACGCTTAACTCCTATAACTGATTATTTAATGCCTTATATGCTATTCTTAATTTCATTGAAAGTAAATTATCTCCATTTTCAAAAAGATTACTTTCATCAACAGAATAATTTAAAGGTTTTATTATTCCGTCAATTGCAAAACCTGAAAATTTATTGTTCTCATCCCTTTGCGCTCTTGTTGATATTGCATAAATAAAACAAGCCATATCTTGCTTATCAATCAAACCATCTCCGCCTGAAAGTTCGCCATGCGCAGATAGTTTGTCAAATGCAATTTTTATCATGACTTTAACTTTATTTATATATTCGGGTTTATTTTCAATATCATAATGTCCGAAACGATATTTGAACAAATATTTTTCATAATCTTCATAAGTCAGTTTACCAGTTGTATTACCGACTTGCCTTGCAATATACAATAAATAAGACTGCGCAAGTTCATTGACATTATCTTTAAAAGTTTTGTCAAGTTTTTTCAAATCTTCAGATGTTTTATCAGGTTTTGCCGCAAGTTCGCGCCATTTTTTTGAAACAATATCAAATTCTTCACCTTTGGGGTTGGTTATTCCGGACTGAGTAACCATACCGTTTATTATTTGGGCAAAAGCCTCTCCGAGCTCGGCATTACCGTTTGGCAATTCCGCTAAAATAGAAGTTCTTGAGCCCCCAAAGTTTTGCATAAATAACTATCCTATGTCCCAACGCCCGCAGGTTCCGCCCCAGCGTGCGATGATGTTACCTTTTACATCTTTTATTTTATCAACATGCTGAACTTCGTCAACCCCTTCAACAATCGTAATAACTTCGCAGTTATTTGAACAGCCGTTGCAGGTACAGGTAATAGATGAGAAGTGCATATCCGCAACATTCCAGCCCTTAAATTTGGTTTGATTTTGAGTGTACTGATGGTCTTCCATCGCAAGCATAGCGGCACCTATTGCCCCCATTGTCTGATGGTGCTCCGGAACAACAACTTTAGCATTTAGCGCTTCTTCAAATGCTTTTACCATGCCTGTATTACTTGCAACACCACCTTGGAAAGAAAATACCGGTAACAATTCCTTACCCAAAGCCAAATTACTCAAATAATTTCTGACAAGCGCCTGACAAAGCCCGTATAATAAATCTTCTACAGGATACCCCAGTTGCTGTTTATGAATCAGGTCACTTTCTGCAAAAACACCGCATCTGCCGGCTATTCTTGCAGGATTTGATGATTTTAGTGCAGTAGCGCCAAAATCCTGAATAGGAACCCCAAGTCTTTGCGCCTGATGGTCTAAAAATGAACCCGTACCTGCCGCGCAAACAGTATTCATAGCAAAATCAGTTACAATACCGTCACGTATTATAATGATTTTACTGTCCTGACCGCCGATTTCCAAAATCGTCTGAACTCCCGGTACAGTAACACTTGCTGCAACAGCATGTGCGGTAATTTCATTTTTTACAACATCGGCACCGACTAAAGAACCTGCCAAAGCACGACCCGAACCTGTCGTACCAACACCCATGACTTCATAATCAGTTATACGCTTTTCATATAACTGACGCATGCCGTTTTGAACCGCAGCAACAGGTGTTCCCGCAGTTTTTAGCATTACACTGTCAACATATTTGCCTGTTTCATCAATAACAGCCAACTTTGTTGTAACAGAACCTACATCTATCCCTAAATATACTGTTAAACTCATTTTCTCTTTTCCTTGTGTTGTTATTTAAAATGATAATTCACGGATTTTTCGCTTTAAAAATAACAATAAAAAGCAAAAAATCTTTATAACAGTATTATGATAGCATGAAATATTTTCTGCAACAACAGTAACTATTTAGAACATTGCATCGTTCTTGTTCATTTCACCTATATAATATATTCTGTTTGATTTTGCAGCATCTTCAAACATCTGCATAACAACTTTTTCGACATTCTCAAGTTTAAAATTTGTCACCAAATCTCCTAATCTTAAATCAATCCCGTTTTTTAATGCAACTTCCATATTTTCATCCTCAAAATAAATGTATATTTATATAATTTTTAATCCCGATATTTTGCGAATAATAACATTTATAAAGAAATATTAATATAAATGACATTCATGCTATAATAACAAGTATGAAGAAAATATTATTATTTATAATTTTGGCTTTGGTTACAATGACCTGCTCCAATATTCAGGCGCAGGCTTCACTTGTTTCGACGGGAAGCCACAGAAGCGAACAAAATAAAATATATAAAGCAGAAGCAAAACAGATTAAACAACTTTTTAAAGTCCATGAACAATTTGCCAACAAGCATGACCTCACGGGACTAAAAACACTTTATTCTGATAATTACATTAATAGTGACGGTTTTAACAAAGAACTATATTTCAAATCCGTTGAAGAAACATGGGAACAATGCAAAGACTTAACCTATGGTTCAAAAATTCTGTCACTTGAAATTAACGGGAATAATGCGTCCGTCAGCATGGAAGAAAACGCTGTAGGAACAGTATATGATAAGTATGATTCACTTTCGGTTACGGGAGAAATTCATGCAAAATCCACAAGCATATATCATCTTGTAAAACTAAACGGTAAATGGCTGATTTCGGGAGAAACAATGCTTTCTGACGAATCTGCGCTTTTATACGGAGACGCAAGGTATATGAATATTGAACTTGTTGCCCCAACGCAGGTATCTTCCGGAGAAACTTACACCGTAACGGTTACTGCAGATGCGGATGAAAATACTGTAATAGTCGGTTCAATTGAGCATGACCCTGTTGTTTATCCGTCAGAAATCCCAAACGGGCCGTTAAGAACTATGCCCAAAACACATATTCTTGAAAGATTCATCAAAGCAAATACGAATAACATTAATGAATATGCCGTTACTTCACTTGCTATATCAAAAGCGGTTGCAAACAAAATTAACGGTACAAAGGTATATATGGCAGGAATTGCTTGCCTTATGAAAAGAATTAATGTTGTACCGAAAAACAATTTTGCAAAATTAGAGGATAAAAAATAATGAAAGAATCAGTCGGGAAATACCTTTTTTTAATAGGCAGTTTTATATTTTGGATATTTTTGGCACTGTTTTCATCAAAACTGATTGTAGATAATGTAACCTCCGGACACCACTATTCAAATGCAGTTTTTAGTTTGACATATCTGAAAAACAGCGGTGCGGCATTCAGTTTGTTAGAAAACGCAAGAGAATTTCTTATAATTATTGCTATTGTAGCAACGACTTTGTTATGGGGCTATGTTCACCATAACAAAAGTATTCACATGATTTCCGTTTCGTTTATCGGACTTTTGACCGCAGGAATTATGGCAAATTGCCATGAGAGAATAGTTCTCGGTTATGTCAGAGATTATATACATCTGAATTTTATCAATTTCCCCGTATTCAATGTTGCAGATGTTTTTATAACTATCGGCGTAATTGCCCTAATCGGAATGTTGCTGATTTACAAAAGATAAAATGACGCAAAAATTGCGCCCTGCCGACTTTCTTATTATGGTAGCCTGAAGTTTACCCTAATAACTAATTTTATATGTGTCAGGCAATTGCCTGACTTACAAACTCACAAAATCACGCAAGCGAAAGAAGTTGTAAGTATGACATTTGACAAATATATTAAATTTTAATGTTCATAAAATTTTTTTTGTTTGTTAAACTCCTGTAAAACCTCGACAGCATAAGCATTTATAGGGGGGGAGAAATTCCCATTTTCATCAGTATACTTTTTATTAAACTCTTTTGATAACCGATCATAAAGTTCTTTATTGTATTTTGCTTCTTCAACGCCATAAACAACAACCTTTGCAGTATCTTGGCTATAGTCATAATCAGGTGTTGCCAGAACTGTTGCAGTTGTCATAAATAGAACTAAAAATGTAATAAAGATGCGTTTCATAAAAACTCCTTACACATATTATAACGCATATAATACGAAAATTGTTCATTCTGTTAAATAAATATTAAGAAAAATGGTGCAATTTTGGAAACAAGTATGATATTATTTTAATATGTTACTAATAATTGATGAAAATTCAGCAAATACAAGGCTTGATATATTTTTATCCCAACTTTATGACGGGATTTCGCGTTCAAAAATTCAGTCTGCAATCAAAGACGGCAGAGTTACTATAAACGGAGAGAACAAAAAGCCGTCTTACACATTAAAAATTGATGACAGAGTGGAGTTTGAAAACCTTACGCCTGAAAAAATTATCGAACTTGAAGCGCAGGATATACCTTTGGAAATTGTTTGGGAAGATGAAAATATGGCGGTAATAAATAAGCCTTCAGGTATGCTTACCCACCCGACATTTATTGAAACAAAAGATACTTTGGTTAATGCGCTTTTGTATAAGTACGGCGATAATTTGTCCGATACAAACGGAGAATTTCGCAGAGGAATTGTTCATCGTTTAGACCGCAATACATCAGGGCTTTTGATGATAGCAAAGAATAACAAAACGCACGAATATCTTGCAAATATGATAAAAGACCATAATCTTACAAAAAAATATCATGCCGTTTTAAAAGGTTTTTACCCGAATGAAAATGATATAATATCCGAACCCATAGGCAGAAATAATGTTAATCCTAAAAAAATGGCAGTTCGCCCCGATGGTCGTCCGAGTCTTACAAAACTAAAGGTATTGGAACATTTCGGAAACGAAGCAACTTATGTTGAACTTGAACTTGTTACAGGCAGAACGCATCAAATCAGAGTTCACACAAGTTATAAAAATCACCCTGTATATAATGACACTCTATACGGTGCGGGAGAAGGAAAGGTCAAAACACAGGAGCAGGTTTTGCAGTCGTTTTATCTGAAATTTGCAAAACCGTTTTCATCAGAGATAATTGAATTAGAAATAGAACCCGATGAAAAACTTTCTAAGGTTTTAAAATATTTCAGAAACAGGAGAGCATAAAACATGAAAAAATTATTCTTTTTCTTAAGTATAGTAGTATTATGTACCGTTACATATATTATATTGGTTAATAACGGCGATGAGTGCATGATGCGTCTGCATCTTTTAAAAACATCTACTTATACTGCAGGACTTGTAACAGGAGTACAAATATCTGTTTATACCGTAATTATTTTATGTGCAGGTTTATTCAGCGGTGCGGGAATAGTTTCACTATTTTTAGGGGTTCAGGAAGATAAAGTTAAAGCATATAAAAGAGAACTGGAAAAAACAGCCATTTCTTCAGATTCTAACGCATCAAAGGTTGATGTTTTAGAAGCAAAAATTAAAACATTAGAAAAAGCATTTACATCTGTTGTTGATGAAAGAACAAAATTAGAAGTTCAAATAAAAGAACTCAATGCAGAAATTGATAATCTCAATAAAAAATAAAATTGGTATTTTAAACTTGTCGGATACAAAGTTTCCCTCGGCTTTTTATGTAATTAAAATTATTAAATAATAATTAAGTCTAAGGTTTTAGAATTATTTTTGTTTTATAATAATGACAGTTATTAAGGTGAAGAAAGGGACAATACAATGTGGGATTATTCCGAAAAAGTTATGGATCATTACCGCAACCCGAGAAATGTCGGAACGATTGAAGATGCAGATGCAGTCGGAACTGCAGGTTCACTTGTTTGCGGAGACCAATTGAAAATATATTTAAAAATAAAAGATAATATCGTAACAGATGCCAAATTCCAAACCTTTGGATGCGGAAGTGCGGTTGCAAGTTCAAGTATTTTGACGGAAATGATTATCGGCAAATCAATAGATGAAGTTAAAAAGATTACCAATAAAGACATCGCAGACCAACTTGACGGTTTACCGCCGGAAAAAATGCACTGTTCTGTTATGGGTTATGAAGCATTGGAAGATGCGTTCAAAAACTACGAAAAAGACGGTTATGTTTCTTTAGACGATGTCAAAACCGAAACAAAAGAAAAGATGGTTTGTACTTGTTTTCAGGTAACCGATAAAGTTATCCTTGATGCGATTAAAACAAACGGGCTCAAAACCGTTGAAGAAGTTACAAATTACACCAAAGCAGGTGGTGCCTGCGGGAGATGCAAAGGCGAAATTCAAAAAATTATTGACAACTATTACAACGGAAGCACGCAAGAAGTTAAAGAAGAAAAATTAACCCCAACACAGTGGATTTTGAAAATAAACTCTGTAATTGAAAACCAAATATCGCCGGAACTTAACAAAGACGGCGGAGATATTGAACTTGTCGATATTAAAGACAAAGATATTTATGTCAAACTTAAAGGTATGTGTTCAGGATGCAAAAATTCAACAATGACCCTGAAGGCTTTTGTTGAAACAACATTGAAACATGCACTTGGCGAAGGCATTAATGTTATTGAGGTAAAATAATGAATAAACTTATATATTTAGACAATAACGCAACAACAAAGGTTGATGAAAGAGTTCTTGAAGAAATGATGCCGTATTTCAAAGAAGAATACGCAAATCCTTCAAGTATGTACGATTTCAGCAAAAAATCCTCTCATGCCATTCGAGAAGCAAGAGGAAAACTGAAAGATTTTTTAGGCGCAGAAAACGAAAAAGAAATTATTTTCACTTCTTGCGGCAGTGAAAGTGCAAATACTGCTATCAGAGGTTATCTTGCAAATACCAAGAAAAAGCACATTATAACGACTAAAATTGAACATCCGTGCGTTTTGAATGTCTATAAATACCTTGAAAAACAAGGATATAAAGTTGATTATATCGGAGTAAATTCAAACGGAGAACTCAATACGGATGAATTATCGCACCTTATAAATGACGATACCGCACTTGTTTCAGTAATGTGGGCAAATAATGAAACAGGTGTTTTGAATCCGATAAAAGAGATTTCAGAAATTATTAAATCAAAGAATTCTGAAACAAAATTTTTTGTTGACGGGGTTCAGGCAGCAGGCAAAGTTCCGATAAATGTTGTGGAATGCGGAGTGGATATGCTCGGAATTTCAGGTCATAAATTGCATGCCCCAAAAGGAATCGGTGCTCTGTATGTAAATTCCAAAACAATGATTTCACCATTAATTATCGGCGGTCATCAGGAAAAAGGCAAACGAGCAGGAACGGAAAATGTTCCGTATATTGTAGGTTTGGGTAAGGCTGCGGAACTTGCATCTGATAATTTGAATTATGAAATGACAGAAGTCGCAAGACTGCGTGACAAATTAGAAAAAGGAATATTACATAATATTTATAACGCAAGAGTAAATACCGGTCTTGCAAAACGAGTACCAAATACAACAAATATCGGTTTTGAATACATTGAAGGCGAACTTATTTTACTTCACTTGTCCGATTTGGGCATTTGTGCTTCATCAGGTTCTGCCTGCACATCAGGTTCACTTGAACCAAGCCATGTCTTAAGAGCGATGAATGTTCCTTTTACTGCTATTCATGGCAGTATAAGATGGAGTTTGAGCCGTTTTACGACAGAAGACGAAATCGACTATGTAATAGAAAAATTGCCAAAAGTTATTGATGATATAACAAAAATTTCACCTTATCAGGCTGAACTAAAGGCATTAAAAGAATTAAAAATTAGTAAATAAGTAAAAATTCAACACTTTTGTCCTATGACAAAAGTGTTATTTTTTGAAATTCAAAAATGCCATAACCATAGAATTAATTTACTTCTCTAAAGATTTTATTCTGCTTTAGAGGAGAAATTATTATGAAAAAATTTGTCATTGTTTTAACTCTTATATTAATATCAAACTGCGCATTTGCATCAAATTCGACTATTGATAAAATTGAAAAATCTTTATACGGATTTACATTTTCAAACGAAAATGATACCTCAAGATTAAACAGAATAGAGCAAAAAGTTTACGGTAAAACACAAACAGGTAAAACAGATTCAAGGATAGCAAAATTATCAAAAGATTTGAGTGCAAATGAAATGGGTAAAGAAATTGAGCCCAAAGAAGATACTTTTATGGAAGAAAGTGATTATATAACTTATGAAAAAGAACCCTCAAGTGCGGCAACAATGGATTATCCGGCAATAGACGAACTTGAAAAGCAAGTGTTCAAAAAAGTTTCAAAAAGTCAGAACATAAAAACAAGACTTTCAAATTTAGAGCAAAAAACTTTTAATAAAACTTATGATAAAGACGACCTTTCAACCCGTGTTGACCGGCTAAAAGCCCAATTAAGACCGCAAAGTTTCGCTTTAAACGGTATGCATCAACAGGAAAACGGATTTTATACTTCGCCTGCCGACAGACTTGCGCAGGATTATCATTTAGACAGTTATGATCCGTATGATTTTGACTATGACGCTTATAACAGTCGCAATACTTATTCCTCAACACCGCAACAGACTTATCAAAAACCAAAACCTCTTAATCTTTCAAAAATTGAAAAACAAATTTATCATAAAAAATTCGACAATGAGCCGACTTCAAAGCGTCTTAGTCGTATTGAAAGCAGCGTTTTTGGTACAAGTTTCCCAAACGACAGTGACAGCGAGCGTATAGAAAGGCTTTCAAGTGCAATTCAGGCACAAAAATCTTCTTCTCACTATGACAGCGACAAGTGGAGCAGAAATATGGCTACCGCTTTTCAAATCGGTACGCTGATTTTAATGGTACTTGCATGCATATTATAATTCAACATCGGATTCGTGAATAGGGGCACCGATTACACGCTCAATTTCAGCCGCATGAATGTTGTAAATTAAAAGAACATTATAGTAATCTAATTGTGCATTCAAATAAGTATTTTCAGAATCTTTAAATTCAATAGCATCACCTAATCCGACCTGATATCTTCTAAAAGCCTGATATTGCTGTTCTTTCGCTTGTTGTAGCGCAAGTTTTGCGACTCTTATACTGTCAAAGTCGTTCATCAGACTTATGTATGCACTTTTGACATCCAAATATACATTTTGCTTGTTTTTTTCGTAGTCGGCAACGGCTTTTTTATATGTTGCGGTTGCTTCGTCCATTTGCTTTTTGACTTTCATCAGATTTATATTTGAATACTGCATATTAATCCCAAATTGATAGCCATAATCGCTATTAATTTCTCTTCCGCCGTGTTGAAAAGATCCAAACCCGTTTATATCAGGAGTAAATGCTCTTTTAGACGCTCTTACGGCTAATTCTGCCGCATCCATTTTTTTCTTCGCAGATAAAAGTGAAGGTCTTGAATTTTGTGCTATTTCAATAAGATTAGGAAAATCAACCTGATATTTTTTTGTATTTAACTTATCTTTTAATACTACTCCTGCAAGTTCTGGAATCCCAACAGCGTTAGCAAGTTGAACTGCGGCAAGTTCAAGAGTATTTTTTGCTTTTATTTCATTAAGTTGGGCTTTTCCAAGGTTATATTCAGCATAAGTAACATCAATTTTTGGTTTTTTACCAATTTCATAATATGCTCTTGCTTGTTTTAATTGCAATTCATAGTCCTTCACTGTTTCAGCATAAACCTCTTTTTGGATTTTTGCAAAAACCATATTGTAGTAAGTAACTTTTACATTATAAATCACGTTTTCAATACTTGTTTCCGCATCATAACGAGTTGATTCATAAATTCTTGTTGCATTATCAGCAAGTGCTTTTGTTTTACCAAAATCAAATAGCAACATCTCGCCTGATATTGTCGGCACATAAAACATATTATATTTTTGAGGAATTATGCCTGCCATGGCACCACCCATTGTCATAAGCATGTCATTTCTTGAATAACTAACACCTACGCTGACTTTTGGGAAATAATTTGACCATGCCTGTCCGATTTTTGTCTTATAAATTTCGGCATTACTTATTGCAGCCATAATCGTCGGGTTATGATTAATGGCAAGTTTTATGCAATCTTCAAGACTGACCTCTTGCGGAATATTTGATGTATCGTAAAAATTTATTTGACTGTCAATAACAGGAAATTTTGATTCATACATTCCTTCTGCTTCTTTTGAAGATTTTTCTTTCGTTACTGCCTTTAATTTTGTCTTTTTATTTTCTTGTCTTTTGTTTACCTTTTTCTGCTTTTCAGGTTTGACAATTTGAACAGGCGTAACCGTTTTAGTTGTTTTAGAAGATGCAAGCACATTTGCTTTGTCATCTCTAATCTGCTGCACTATTTCTTCATCGGGCATATTTATATTAACTTTTTTGGCAAGTGCGCTATTTAGCCCCATTGCGGTTATTGAAATTATCAACGCTATATTTAAAATCTTTTTCATATTTTATCCTTTTTGTAAGTTGTAGGTCGGCATTGCTATGCCGACATTATATTTATTCTTCGTAGGTCAAATCTTCTTGAGTAATCGGGCGTTTAGGGAATTTATCAACAAATTCCTGAACGATTACATAAAAAGCAGGAGTCAAAACTGCCCCTAATGTAGCCGCCGCAACCATCCCGCCAAATACGGTTGAACCAACCGAAATTCTTGAATTTGCACCCGCACCGGTAGCAAAAATCATAGGCAATACCCCGATAATAAATGCAAGTTCAGTCATCATAATTGCTCTGAAACGAAGTTTTGCAGCCTTTATTGCAGCATCCCGAACCGACAAACCGTTTTCTTCGTGTTCGGTTTTTGCAAATTCTACAATCAAAATAGATTGTTTTGCCGCAAGACCAATCAAAGTAATCATACCGACCTGAGAATAAATATCAAAAGCCTGATTTATCATCAATTGGAATATCAAAGCACCAAGAGCCGCAACAGGCGAAATCAAAAGTACCGCAAAAGGTATTGTGTAACTTTCATACAACGCAACAAGGAACAAATATACAAATATCAAAGCAAAACTGACTATCATAATAGTTTGCCCTGATGCTTCCCTTTCCTGTGCGGATGTACCCGACCAGTCAAATGTCATATCTGACGGTAGAACTTTTTTTGCCACTTCTTCCATAGCATTCATCGCATCTCCGGAACTCTTACCCGGAGTTTGTTGCCCCTGAATTTGAACAGATGTATACAAGTTATATCTTGTAATTGATGCCGTACCAATTGTCTGTCTTAATTTTACAAGTGACAAGACAGGAACCTGGACACCTGTTCTGTTTGTTACATAAATACCTTCTAAATCTGTTGCTTTATCTCTAAATTTACTTAATGCCTGCAATTCAACCTTGAATACACGCCCGTATTTATTGAAGTCGTTTACATAATAAGTTCCGAGCATTGAAGCAAGAGTTGCATACAATTCCTGCAAATCAACATTCTGCGCCATTGCTTTTGCATAATCTATATCAAGAATATATTGCGGAACATTCGCCTGAAATGTTGTATTGACATCTGAAAGTGACTCGTTCTGATTTGCTTCCATAATGAGTTTATTTGCCCACTGCTCCATCTGTTGCGGAGTATAATCCCCTTGTGAAAGCATCTGGAACTCAAAACCGCCCATCATACTCATACCCTGAATTGCGGGAGGTGAAAATGATATAATTGAAGCTTCTTTTGTATTTGCAGCAATTTGTCTGATTCTGTTTAAAATTGCCGTATGAGAAAGGTCTGTTTCACGACCCTGAATTTTTCTTTTTATCCATCTTAAAGGTCCTATTTTTCTGTAATCGTAATCTTTTAACAATACAATGGCAAAGGCAGAGTTTGAAGCCCCGTTTCCGCCAAATACCGTCAGTTTTTTCTTATCAACACCATCAAGTTCACCTACCTGAGCAACAAATCGTCTTGAAACTTCTTCTGTTCTCGGTAAAGACGCACCGTCAGGCAGGGTTATACTTGCAATCAAAACCTTTTGGTCTTCGTCAGGAATAAATCCTGTTGAGGTTATTTTGAATGTCCCTGCGGTAATTAAAAGTATAGCAATATAAAATATAATAGTAAGTTTCTTGTTATAAACAAATTTTTCAACAAATTCCATATAGAAATTTTCTAATTTGTCAAATCCCTGATTAAATTTTGAAACATAACGCAAGGTTCGTCTGTTTATTCTGCTTAAAACATGCTTTAAATGTGAACGTAAAGATGACTCATGCATATCAATTTCATCATTTTGCTTTTTGCCTAAAAAGTGAGAACACATTGCAGGAGATAAGGACAACGCACAAATTGCAGAAATCGCAATAGAAACAGCAATACAAACAGCAAACTGTTTATACATAACCCCTGTCATACCGCCCATAAATATAATCGGAACAAATACTGCCATCAAAACCATTGCCATTGCAACAAGTGATGAACCTACTTCCTCCATTGTTAATTGGGTTGCAACAATAGCAGATTTACCTTCGTCAATATGTCTTTTAACATTTTCAATTACAACAATCGCATCGTCAACAACAACCCCGACTGCCAAAACCAATGCAAATAATGACAAAAGGTTGATAGACATATTCATAACTTTTAAAGCAAAAAATGTACCGATTAATGAAACAGGAATTGTAGCACACGGAACAAGTGTTGCCATCGCATCACCCAAGAACAAATAAATTATCAATACAACGATTAAAGCGGTTAAAAGAATTGTAAATTCAACTTCTGACATTGATTCTTCAATATAATCTGCATCATCTTTGGTTGTACTGATAACCAAGCCGTTATTTAACCTTGAATTAAGTTCATCAACTTTTTTGTGTACGGCTTTTGACATCTCTATAATGTTGGCATCGGGCAACTGCGAAATTACAATAACCGCAGACGGTTTACCGTCAACCAAACCCAAGTTCTGATAAGATTGCGCACCGAGTTCGACTTTTGCAATATCTTTTATTTTTACATTTGAACCGTCAATATTTGAACGAATAATTATATTTTCAAATTCTTTTACATCCTGTAATCTGCCCTTTGTTTTTAGCGTGATTTGTAAAGCCTGTTCATCATCAGTTGGTCTTTGTCCCAAAGCACCTGCCGTAACCTGAGTATTTTGAGCGGCTATTGCGGCTTTTACTTCACTTGTTGAAATATTTAAGCCTGCCATCTTTTGAGGGTCAAGCCATATTCTCATTGCATAATCGCCGGAACCGTAAACATCGACATCTGCAACCCCTTCGACACGCTTCAATTCATCTTTTACATAAATTGAACCATAATTTGTCAGGTCTAATTGCGACCAATTACCTCTTTCGGGAATAAGTGTCAAAATCAGAGCACCTGAACCCGCAGACCTGCTAAGAGCCGTAACCCCTGTCCTTTGGACATCTTCAGGAAGTTGTGACTGAACCTGCTGGATTCTGTTTTGAACATTCATAAGGTTCACATTTTTATCAGTCCCGACTTTAAAGAACATCTTTAACTGATACATACCGTCGTAGCAGGTTGATGTCATATATGTAAGGTTTTCAACCCCGTTCAATTTTTGCTCAAGAACTGTCGCTACAGAAGATTCGACAACCTCTGCACTTGCACCCATATAGTTAGCACTGACCTGAATTTGCGGAGGAGTAACATCAGGATAACTTTCCTGTTTTAACCCCGCAAGTGAAATCAAACCCATTAAAACTATACAGATTGAAATTACAAGTGCAAATCTGGGTTTTTGTATAAAGAAATATAAGTTTTTTTTATCAAATATCTTTTTCATTGTATTTATCCTAAATTAAGGTTATTCGCTTTTTTGTTTCTTTTCGTATTCTTTTTTTGTTAAAATTTTAACTTTTTGTCCTTCAACACTGATATTCTGAACCCCTGCGACAACAATTTTGTCATTCTTATCAAGACCTGATTCAACAATCCAGTGATTATCAATCTGGTCAGAAACTTTTATATCTTTTCTCTTAACAGTATTGTCTTTATTTACAACCCAAACATAGTATCCGCTCATAGCATCACCCTTAGTGCAGGCTTGCGGGACAGTCATATATTTGAATTTTTTAGGAGAGACCAAAGACACTTTCATATAATCTCCGGGGACAAGCCACCAGTCAGAGTTATCAAATGTTGCTCTCATCTGAATTGAGCCGGAATTTTTATCAATTTGGTTATCAACAAAATCAACTACACCCGTCTTGCCATACCATTTTCCGCCTTCAAACTGAACTTTTACCTTTACATCTTTAAATTCGTTACTTGCTTTGAGCATTTTTATAAAGTCTGAACTTCTGAGGCTAAATGTTACATAAACAGGATCCATACTTGACACATTGACTAACGGCCCTGAAGTAAGTGATACATAATTCCCTTCGGTAATTTTTACTTTACCTATTCTGCCATCTATTGGGGATTTTATAGTTGTGTAGCCCAAATTTACTCTTGCAAGTTGCAATTTTTGTCTTGCGGCATCTAACAATGCCTGATTTTGGTTTCTTGATGCAAGAGATTGGTCAACATAAGAATGACTGACCAAATCTTCTTTAATAAGGGCATTTGCTCTGTCTAACTCTTGTTGTGAATTTAAAAGCAACGCATTATATTGATTAACAGTTGCCTGTGAATTACGCACTTCAAGTTGAAATTCCTGAGGGTCAATTTGAAATAATGTTTGACCTTTTTTTACAAAATCACCTTCATTAAAGTATTTTTTCTGTAAAAAGCCTGCAACTCGGGCCATAACATCAATTGAATACTTGGCTTCGACTCTGCCGGTTGATTCTGCACTGATATAAGAATCTGTATTAACAGGATAATCAACAACAACTTCTTTAGGCATCCTCATCATTTGTTGCATAATCAGACCCGTAACAAGTCCTGATAATTTGTTATAAACTATCGGTGCAATAATTATAATCAAAATAAGTATTGCAAGTTTTTTTCTTGTCATTTTAATATTTAATTTCATAGATTTTCTCCAATTTTACTATTTCTAAATTTAACCATAAACATCGCTAACATTCAAGCAATATAAATAATATATTGTGTAAAGATACTACTTTTAAAGGGCAAAAAATTTTTTTTGACGGTTTATAATATAGGTATGGATAACAATACTCAAAAAAACAGTATTAATACCAATATTTTTACCAGAGAGTTCGGATTCTCA
>Ga0310695_10001896_pt1 | contig 46607 bp, 23 predicted proteins | sample RumenRJG_04DNA_FD_203882 | JGI IMG/M metagenome (GOLD analysis project Ga0310695, IMG submission 203882) | Bovine rumen microbial communities from Lethbridge, Alberta, Canada - RJG_04 (v2) (version 2) | ecosystem: Host-associated > Mammals > Digestive system > Stomach > Rumen | place: Canada... | reverse complement strand
ATCCACGAATGATTCATTAATATTATATGAGAAATTACATGATCCATTACATGATAATTATATGTTTGTTAATCACCTTTTTTCTTGGAAACGAATTTTCCTAATTGAACCTAATTTTTTTAATGTTTATATTAAAATCAATTCGTGGACCAAATTAGATATAATTAGGCAAATTCGTTTCTTAAAAACGCCTTCGTTTCTTAATCGATCACCATCACTTTCGTTTCCCATCGGAATGCCTCGGACGGGTCGTCCGAATGCCTCCTACGACCCGTCCGGATGCTTTGCATCAGTCGAAGGAATGCTTCCTTACCCCCCATAGGAGATATTCGAACGACTCTTGCGAGACGTTCGGAAGGGAATAGTGAAAAGTGAATAGTGAAAAATTTGCTACCGCCCTCAAAACCATAAATCATTAACAAAAGGATCTAAGAACCAAGAAAAGTACAAAATTAAAAAACGGAAAAGTGAGAGTAAGAGTTTAGTATCAAGCGCGCAGGTCTATCCTCCAGCCACTATCCACCCCAAAATTCAATAACCAATAACCATTCAATAACCAATAACCTATAACCAATAACCCAAATAGTTTACCTGGTAAGCGAGAACTTCACGCTGACGCCGAAGTCCTGGGTGGTGGTGGGATAACTGCTGCTGGAGAGCAGAGGGGTGTTGGTCTGACGGTCGTAGTAGGCCGTGAGGGTAAGCAGACGGGAGAGGGTGTAGTCAGCCTGTAGGGAGATCTTCAAGGCCGAGTTGCCGCTGGAGGCCGAGGAGACACCAGACGCGATGTCGCGCGTGATGGCGGCCTGACGACGGAACGAGACGTCGAGGCGGGTGTTCAGGTCGTGGTTCACGCCCTTGCCCTTGGTGCTGGTGGTGGTCTGCTGCTTGTTCTTCTGGTCGTCGTTCTTCTTGCCCTTGCTGCCCTTCACCTTGCGGCTGCTACCCACTCCGAAGAGTTTGAAGTCGTTGATCTTGTAGCCCAGGCCGATGACCCAGTCCTTCGACTGCGACTCGTTGATCTGCACGCTGGTCATGGAGAGGTTGAGCACACGGGTGGTGCGATACTCGAACTTGCAGGTGAGGTTGTTGTTGAAGGTCATGTCGATGCCGAGCAGGGGCGAGAAGGCCTCGTTGATGCTGACCGTGGAGATGTTGTAGCGCGACGAGGGGGTGTAACTGCCATCAGCGGCCTGCACATAGCCGAGGTCGCCCATATACTCGATCCACGAACTGTAGGAGGCGTAGGAGCCTACGGAGTAGATGCTCTTGTAAGCGTGGTTGATGTTGACGCTTTTGAAGTGGTCGCGCAGCCAGGGCAGTTTGGAGAGTCCGGCATAGCGCACGGTCCAGTTGGGAAGGAGGCGTGTGAGGGTGGGGAAGATGTCGAGCGAGCCACCTGCTCCTACGGTATAGGCATCGAGGAAGGCAGGCACCAGCACATCGGCGCTATAGGGATCGACGGCGTTGGTCGAAGCGGGCAAACCGCTTTGCACGCTACCACCTTCAGGATACTGGGCCTGCACGCGGTCGCGGAAGGCGGGGATGCTGGCGCAGAAGCGGTCGAAGGTGGTCGATTGGTAGCCGTTGCTGGCATCGCCCATGCCTTCAAGGGCACTACCGATGGAGATGGTGGTCATGTTGAACGAACCGCTATAGGTGGTTGGCGAACCTGTGTACATATACTGTACGCTACGCGCACGATTGGAGGTGCGGGTGGCCGAGAGGTCGATCTTCAGGTCGCGCAAGGGCTCGAGGGTGGCACGTATCTGCAGGTCCTCCATCGACGATGTGGTGGCTGGCGTTGCCACGTTATCGTTGTTGAGCAGCCATCCCTGTTCCTTTGCCTTGTCAATATAACTATCGCCCGTCAGTCCGAAGGCGAAGTCGAGGCCAGGCGACATCACGCTACCCGTGCGCTGTCCGAAGACATCGCCGACGTTAGGCATGAAGCCTGGCAGGGTCATGGCATACTGGTTGCGATAACTGATGTTGACATTGCGCACCATCATCAGGAAGCGGGCCACCTGCTGGGCAGGGTTGTACCACCACTGCTGGTCAAGGGGCGCCTTGGGGGTGACAGAGAGTTTGATCTGAAGGGTGTCAGTACCATAGACCTTGATCTTGTTCTCATCGACGACCTTCCATTTCACTTGTACCTGTCGGCCGTCCTTATTGCGGGCAGAGACCATCAGGCGCTTCGATTTCTTGCCGTGCTGCACCTCGATGGCAGAATCAGGCAGAAGGGTGATCTCCTTCTGGAATGTGTTCTTGTTCTTGGGGAGTTCCTTTTCGTCCTTGGAGTCCTTCCCGTCTTTCCCAGCGGGTGAACCGCTGGGCACGCTTTTGGCGTCTTTCCCAGCGTTGGTCTTTTTCTTTTGGGCCTTTGGCTGCGGCTGCTTCTTGAAGCGCTCGTTGGCCTTCTTCAGGAAAGGCACATGGTTGTAGAGGGTCTCAAGGTTGAGGGTGCTGTTGATGTTGACGTTGCGGTTGTTGTTGATGGTGTTGCCCAGCGACGTGCCGTCGTCGAGTTCCGTGCCTCGCAGCCACGAGTAGGTAGCCGAGTAGTTGCCGTCGGCCTTTAGCCAGTCGAAGATGGGCAACTTGTCGAGCGGCACCTGGTAACTGGCCGTGAACGACTGCTGATAGTCGAGCGGCGTACCCATGTGGCGAATGCTGTTCCAGACGGAATCCTTCCATGCCGTATAGCGGTCAGGATAGAGATCCTCGTTGACGGGGGTATAGGGCTCCTCGATCTGGGCGTGGGTGGCCGACTGGAAACTCATGTGCAGGTTCTTGGTGAAGTCCCAGCGCAGTTGGAACTCACGGTTCCAGAGGAACTGCTGGCTGAACGTGAGGGGCAGGTTGGGGTTCTCCGTATTCTCCAGGTCGCGCTCCTGCAGTTCGCTGTAGAAACGGGTGATCTCAGTATTGAAGGAGATGTTCTGCGGCAGGTAGTTGAAGCCAAGAGCCTTGGGGAACTGCATCCACTTGGACTTCGACTTCGAGTTCTTGAACGGCTCCCAGGTCTTATAGACTGGCGAGTAGGAGTAATTGAGGGCTCCACGCCAGCGGTCTTCCTTGTCGTAGACCGTCGTCTCGCCTGAGGAACGGTTGTGCGAATGGCTATAGGAGAACGAGAAGTTAGCAGGGTCGTAAGGCATCGGGTGACGCTTGTTCTTGACGTCGACCCTGGCGTTGGAGATGGAGAAGTTGCGCGATATACGCTTGGTGAGGGCGATGCTCTCGATGGAGTCGCGCTCACGGCTGTCGACGGCAGCATCGAGGGCATCGTCGAGCAGCATATCCGTGTCGAGCGGGTTGTACTTCGGACTGACCACCTCCTTCGAATAAGAGTAGTAGAGTGGGGCCGACACCTTCACCTTGTCAGGGAAGAACTTGCCCAGTTCGACATTGGCCGTCACGCTATAGGCCGACTGGTTGTCAGTAGAGCGTTGCATCACGTTCTCTTCCAGTCCGCCAAAGCCCGAGGACATATAGCGGCCCGTCAGGTTGACGCTTCCCAAGTCGCTGAGTTGTATGTTCATCGTGCCAGATGCAGCCCAGCCGCCCTCATTATTGGGTTCCTCCAGTCGCAACTCGTTGACCCATACCTCGCCCGACTTAGGCGATCCCGTCAGGTTACGCACGCCGATAATCATCGTCTTGACCTCGCCCAAAGAGGGATTACCGATGACGGACACCTTATTGTTGGGCTTATCAGGGTCGTAGCCTGAATAGAGGCGGTTGAAGTCGGCAGTACCGTCGGCACGGGCCATGTTGCGGGCTTTCTTGATGCTGGTGAAGACGCTCAGGTCGATGTCGAGCATATTCTCCTGAGGCCATACCAGCGGACGGTCGGAAGGCACATTCCAGCGGTAGTTGCCCTGCGGCGTGACCTTCAGCGGGATGAGATACTCGTAATAGTTGCTCTTATAGTCGGAGCCCAGACGGATGAACACAGCCAACTGGTTGTCCTCCAATTGCGTACTGTTAGGCACCAGATGGTTGGCATGTACGAACATCTGCAGGCGGCGATACTGTCGCAGGTCGAGGTTCGTGTTCTTATAGACAGCCTTCGACTCGTTCTGAGACAGGTTCCTCACCATCAGACAGAGTGCCTGCTCGTTCTCCTCAGTCAACTGAGGCTGGCCAGGGTCGCTGACGCGGGTGATGCCAGGAGGAAGGACGTAGGCCACAGGCTGACGCTCCGTGTTCTCCTCCACATTGACGGCGCTGACCGCCATCGTTCCCGTCTCAGCCGAAGAGGTCTGAAGGCTCTGCTTATACTGGCGCCATGTGCCTCGCACCAGGTCGAGCGATCCGAAACGGAGCACGATGGGCTGCTGGAAGCCAGTGAGGAACATACGCATGAAGCGGATGGACGTGAAGTCGTTGATGGAGCCCACCTTGGAGTTGAACTCGGCCAGCGGTATGCGGTACTGATACCAGCGCACGGTGGCAGAGTCGCCATTACGCAGTTTGGCGTTGTAGTCACGATGGTCAACGATAAAGGATTTCTCCGACTTCATGCCGTTGTTGTATGCCTGCAGTTCGTCATCGCTGATGGGAATGCGGTACTGGTAGTAGCGCTCATACTCGTTGAGGGTATAGTCCTGGTTGATGTCTTCCACGTCAGGTCCTGTCTTATAGGAAGTGTCGTAGCCCTCTGTCTGGTTGTCGTTGGCGGGCGAGTTGCCCTGGGGGTTGTTGAAACGCTTATAGCGGTCCATGATGCTGGTCTGCTGCTGGTCGAAGTCAGAGCCACGGAAGTAGTGGTAGTCATCGCCTGCAGGGTCGTTGTTCCAGGCCTGCAGCAGCGAGTCGTTGCTCACAATGGTGCTGACGTTGCTGAGCCACTGTGCATAGGCATTATAGGAGCGCTCCTCCTCGTCAGTCAGACCGTTCAGACCCACGTCCTGCAACTCGCGCGAGCCGCTGGTGGTGGCGAAGGCATAGGTCTGGGTGGCCTGAATGGGTATCTTACCCCAATGGGTAGTCTCGAACTTGGAGGTGCCATCCACTGGCATACCACTCTCGTAGAACTTCTTGCCATCGCACAGCACATCCTCAGAGACCTCGCCCAGGTTGATGTACAGTTCGCCGCTATGCTGACTGGCCGTGCCCTCCTTACGGGTATAGATGAAGGGGTCGAGCAACCAGAACTCCACATACTCGATGTTGGCCTGCTCGAAATCGGTGGTCTCCAGACGGCGCATCATGCCACCCCACTTCGAGGCAGGATTCTTCAGCGTACCGTCAGCATTGAAGTCGGTAGTCAGGTTGTAAGGGCCGCGCTCCTGAGGATAATAGGCCAGGTTGAGCACAGACAGCGTGGACACGGCACCGTTGTAGGTCGACTGGTCGCGGTTGGGATAGAGTTCCCTGACGTAGACCTCGCGCACATAGTGGTTGGAGAGTTGTTCCAGGTCGCTCTTGATATGGGCTGGTGTCAGACTGCTGCTGCGACGTGTAAAGATAGGGTCGACATTGTACCACGCCAGCAGGGCGCGTCCATAGCCGCTGCTCACCGATGTCTTGTCGTTGTAGTTGGGGAACATGGTGGGCACGCTGGAGAGCACCCAGGCTTTGGGATCGCCTACGGAATAGAGATCCTTGGCACTCTCGAAGTCGTCAATATAGGAAGCGTTGTCCTGAACGCCACTGGCCTTGCCGGCTATGAGGTGGGCAAACTCGCCCGTGAAGGAGATCTGCGAGGGCTGGGTACAATGTAGCAGCGGCAGTTTGTCGAGCATATTGGTCAGCCATTGCGACTCCTGTTTCCAGTTGATGTTCAGTCCCCACAGCGTGTTGTTCAGCGGTTCTTCGCCCATATTCACCTTCGTGGTCATGGGCTGTTCGGAGAGGTGGAGGATGGTACCGCCCAGCGAGAAGTTCTTGGTGAAGTCGTACTGCCAGTTCATGCCGAGCATCGTCTTGCGCTGCATGCCATAGTTGTTGTTGTCCTCCAACGACACGCTGACATTGGTGCCTGCATCGATGATGCTCTGGTTGAGGATGGTCACCTCGCCAGCCGAATAGTCCACGGAGTAGTCAGTACCCTCCTGTAGGGTGACGCCACCAGCGGTGACCACCACAGAGCCCTGTGGCACATAGCCCACGGCACCCAGCGAGATGACATTGGCACTCGTGCTCTTATACTGTCCGGCCAAGATGAACTTGTCCTTTTCGGCTATCTGCTTGGCCACCGTCTTGGTCGAATCGTAGAGTTGGTCGAAACAATACTTGTCGGCCAGCGCCCCCATACCCTTCTGCTCGAGATAGGAACGGAGGTAGGCGCCAAAGGGCTCGGCTGACGGCAGGAACACGCGACCGTTGCTGACGGTATAGCCCTGTACGAAGTCGAACTGTCCGTTGGCATGTGGCTTCATGTTGGCATCCAGACGGTCGAGGCCCATCACCCTCAAAAGCGTGGTCGACTTCAGCGACTCTTCTGGCAGATAGGTGAGATAGGTGCCTGTGGTATCACTCTGGTACTTGATGTCGAGTTTGAAGCGTTCCTTCTCGACCGTCGATGCCAGATAATACACGTTTTTCATCATCAGGCGCCAGTTGGCCTGCGTGGGGTTGTTCGACGTGTTCTTCAGCGATTTCACGAAGAGGCATTTGCCAGCCTGGGTGATATCGGTAGAGAACTCACCCACCTGATAGGTCTGTCCGCCATAGGTGTATTCAAAGGCTACAGCCAGCACCTGGTCGGTCTGCAATCCTGTCTTCAGCGTCACATAGCCCAAGGCCTCGTTGACGGTATATTCGCTGGATGTCAGCAGACGGGCGCTGGCCAGTTTCTCATAGTCAACGCCGCCCGTGATATAACTGATACCCTCAAGTTTAGCAGTCACCTGGTCGATGCCTCGAGAGGCCGAGTCGATATTGGCGACGATAGTAGAATAGAGCGTATTGGCCTGATTGCTGGGAACAGACATGCCCGTGGCTTGCCAGTTCTTGTTGACGATATAGGAGTTCTCGCCCATCTCGCCGAAAGCCACGATATTGCGTGAGTTGGAGGTCGAGCCCGACTTGTTGGTCACCCAGATTTCCACACGGTTGATCTTGATGCCTGTCGTCAGGTTGGGCAGGGTCTGCATGGCCTTGTCGTAGCGCTCACGGAAATAGTGCGAGAGGAAGAAGTGGCGGTTCTCCTCATAGTCGGCCACGTCGATCTCGAAGGGAGTGGTCTGAGTGCCGCCTTTCGACGAGACACTCTTCGACGTTGACTTCTTCTGCGAGAGGACGGTCTGCAGTTTCAACTTGCCGAACTGCATGTCGGTCCTGACGCCGAAGAGCGACGATGCGCCATGCACCAGTGAGTTGTTCGAGGGGAAGGTCACGTTGCCGGCCTCCACCAGTTTGATGATCTCGTCCTCCTTGCCCTCATACCTCAACTTGAGGTTCTTGGTATCGAAGTCGAAGGTGGCATCGGTGTTGTAGTTCAGGTTCATGTTCACCTTGTCGCCCACCTTGCCGTTGACGCTCAGGTTGATTTTCTCGTCGAAGTCGAAGGCCGTCGTATTACGGTTACGAATAGGCAGCGACGGGTTGTCGATGCTCTTCACCGTGGCCCCGACTTTCAGTTCGGCCGTACCCTGCGTCTTTACACGCACACCGCCTGGGCCGAAGATTTTCTCGGCTGGTCCGAGATCGAATTTCATGTCTGAGAAGTCGAACTTCTCCTTACCCTTCGTCTTGGCGTTCTCAGCATCCTTCTGGCGGAAGAACTGCAGACGGGCACGACGTTCCGACCATTTCATATACTCCTCTGGGGTCATCACGATGGGAGCATTCAGGTAGGAGTCGCCCATCTTCGAGCCAAGGATATAGACGCCGAGCGAGTCGTTATAGACGGGCTGCACCTTCACGTTGTCAGGCATCCGCAGGTCCAGGGCACTCGAATCGAGGTCGGCCGTCAGCACGGGTGCCGTCTTCTGAATCCTCCAGCGCGGATGCAGCAGCGAGTCGGGTATGGTCTCGTCCTCCACCGTCAGGGCCTTGGGCTGGGCCTTGACTTGAGACCCACCCCCAGCCCCTCCCTGCTGAGGGAGGGGAGTAGTTGCCTGTCCAAACAATTGTGTAGACCAGATGAAAAGGAAGAATAAAAGGAAAAGCATACTCCGCAAAGAAGTAAACTGCTCCACTTTCCTTATTATATTATTCCTTTTCTTCATTCTTTTTCTTTTGTCCATTTACTCCCCTCCTTATAGGGAGGGGCAGGGGGTGGGTCTTATTTAATTTGTTTCAGCGCCAACTTCACCACCTGTTCAACAGGCAGCGTAGGCTGCTCCTGCAGAATCTGCAACACCACTTTCTGCGTGGGAGCAGGTGCAAAGCCCAACATCGTCAGGGCCGACACAGCCTCGTCCTTCACGGCATTGTCCACTGGCGCAGCCATCTGGCCACCAGCAGGAATCTCGTCGGCAACACCCATCGTCACAATCTTGTCGCGAAGATCGACGATGATGCGCTGGGCCGTCATCTTGCCGATGCCCTTAATGCTCTGTATGAGGCGTGCATTGCCAGTAGAAATGGCTGTACAGAGTTCTGACACACTCATCGACGAGAGCATCATGCGGGCCGTATTCGCACCCACCCCGCTGACAGAAATCAGCAGCATGAACATCTCGCGTTCCTTCTTATTATAGAAGCCGTAGAGCACGTAGGCATCCTCGCGGATGGCCTCATAGACATAGAGTTTGGCTATTGGCTTCTGGCCGTTAACCGTTGGCTTGACACCCTGCAAAGCAGAATAGGTGGTCAGCGAGATATTCAGTCCGTAGCCCACACCGGCCGCCTCTATGGTAGCCAGAGCGGGAGTGAGTTCTGTCAACTCGCCCCTGATGTATTCTATCATACTGTTACCTTTTTTTGTATATATACAGTAGAATTAACGCCCAGACGCTAATTTTATTGCATAATTGTTTGTCATATCGGCAAAAAAGCGTAATTTTGCAGCCAAATTCATCACACAACACAAAGAATTATGAAAAAAATCAGAGCAGCCGTCGTAGGTTACGGCAACATTGGAAAGTATGCACTCGAGGCCCTCGAGGCAGCATCCGACTTCGAAGTAGCAGGCATCGTACGTCGCAATGGCGCAGACAACAAGCCTGCTGAACTGGCACAGTACGAAGTAGTGAAGGATATCCGCGAACTGAAGGATGTCGACGTGGCCATTCTCGCCACCCCGACCCGCTCTTGCGAAGAATATGCCAGGCAGATTCTCCCTCTGGGCATCAATACCGTCGACTCTTTCGACATCCACACCCTGATTCGCGACTATCGCCGAAACCTGATGGAACTGAACAAGAAGACCAATACCGTCAGCGTCATTGCCGCCGGATGGGACCCAGGCAGCGACTCCATCGTGCGCACCCTCATGCAGAGCCTTGCCCCCAAGGGACTCTCATACACCAACTTCGGCCCAGGCATGTCGATGGGCCACAGCGTCTGCGTGCGCTCGAAGGCTGGCGTGAAGAACGCCCTTTCGATGACCATTCCTCTCGGCGAGGGCATCCATCGCCGTATGGTCTATGTTGAACTGGAGGAAGGTGCCAGCCTGGAGGAGGTGACGGCAGCCATCAAGGCCGACCCCTACTTCGCCAGCGACGAGACCCATGTGTTCCAGGTGGAGAGCGTCGATGACGTGCGTGACATGGGCCACGGCGTACACCTCGTGCGCAAGGGCGTCTCAGGCAAGACCCAGAACCAGCGCCTCGAGTTCAACATGTCAATCAACAATCCTGCGCTCACTGGTCAGGTGCTGGTCAACGTGGCTCGTGCCTCCATGCGTCTGCAGCCAGGCTGCTACACGATGATCGAGATTCCTGTCATCGACATGCTGCCAGGCGACCGTGAGGATCTCATCAGCCACCTGGTGTAGTCTTAGATAAAAAAATATTTCCATCATTTGTCCCTCATCATCTTCACCAGACGGCAGCCGGTGAGAGTGATGAGGGCTGTTTTTTCGTCTATCTGCTTATCTGTTTTGTGATAGACGATGGTGCTATTGCTAATCTCAATATCGTGTACACAATTGAGACCTACGATTCCATTTGCAACGATACCCGTCTTGCAGCCGTGACAGACCACATCCGAGATATGGATATCCTGGAATTCAGGGGCCCAGCGCCGCTGCTCCTCAGTATAGGTCGGCGTGGCGTTATCCCTGCCTGCAGGACGATCCACGTAGTCACACTGGAAACTGATGGCTTCGCCAGAGATGTCGTTCATCATGATGTGGCTGATGAAGATCTGCTCTGAACGGCCGCCACGACTCAGCGCACTCTTGAAACGCAGGCCAACATCGGTGCCGCTGAACGTATTGTTGCGCACCACCATACGCTTCATGCCAGCCGCCGTCTCACTGCCAAACACGAAGCCACCGTGTGCATGATTCACCGTATTGTTCATCACAACGATATCCTCACAGCCGCTGATGGGGTGACTCTTCGAGGGTCTGCCGCTCTTCATGCAGATGCCGTCGTCGCCCACGCTGACCGTCGAGTTGACGATGAGTGCCTGATGACAGTCGCTCAGGTCGATGCCGTCGCCATTCTGCACATTCCACTCCGAGCGTACGGTGACACCGTCGATGATGACATTCTCGCAGTAGCAGGGATGCAGGTGGAAACGAGGGGCGTTCTGAATCGTTACACCCTCCACGAGCACGTTACGACAGTCGGTCAGTCGGATGAGGTCGTTGCGCATCGCCTCCTGTTCCTGAGGCGTGTTGGCAATGTCGGCATAGCCGTTCTTCATCTGCCAGGGGTACCACAGGTCGCCCTTCTCTGTCACCTGTCCGCCCATAGCCAGATACAGGTTCCACTCCACATCACTCATCTTGTTGCGCTTCACAGGTCGCCATTGTTGGCCGCCTCCGTCGAGGATGCCCTCGCCCGTGATGGCGATATTGGTACGCTTCGAGGCCCGTATGCAAGGATAGACGCGCTTGGCATCAGGACTCTTGTCGAGATAGAGCGACTTGTCTGGAGCGAACACCACCAGGGCGTTTTTCTCCAGGTGCAGTTCAATGTTGTCCTTCAGCATGACGGGTCCTGTGAGCCACACGCCCTGCGGCACCACCAGCCGTCCTCCGCCCATCTTCGAGAGTCGTGAGATGCCCTTTTCAAAAGCCTCCGTACAGAGTGTCACGCCATCGCCCACGGCTCCGCAGTCGGTCAGCGTCACCACATTGGCAGGAATCTCCACCTTGACTACCGCTTTCACCTCCGTAGGCAGGTTCGTGTAGTACTTCTCATAATCCGCTGCGGCAAGGCCCAGCACGGCCATCAAAAGACAGCCCGTCACCCATAGTCTTTTCGTCATAGTCTTTTTTTTTGATTGTTTAGTATTTTTAAATAATCTGTTCTCTACCGGCATTGTTGCAGGAGCCACTCCTTGAGCGAGGGGTCGTCCACGCACCTCGACATCTCCCACAGCCGCCTCTTCACCATGCTGCGCAACAGATTGGAATAGAGGCTGAGGTCATCGCAATAGGGTGAGCGTCCGTTGGTACCTGCGTTGTATGCTTCGTCCAACTTGCGCTGCTCTTCGGCAGTCCATACGAAAGCCTGTTCCATCGCTCCGAGGTCGTTCTCCCAGTGGTCGCCCAATATGTCGCGTATGTCACGGCGCTTGCAGTTTGTTTCCATATGCTTTAAGATATGGTGCAAAGATAAGCAATTTAGTTCAGAGTTCATTGTTCTGGGTTCATTGTTTAGAGGTTATTTGGTTAATTAAATTTAAATACGTCACAATTATGAACTCTGAACCATGAATTATGAACTGAGGACAGAAGAGTTTGCAGATTTTGTCGTATCTTTGCGGCCGACTCGAAGAGCCGTAATAGACATAGAGAAACCATCATAAAAAAGAAAGCAATGAAGAAAGTATTATTAGCAGCATTCATCATGGCAGCCCTGCCCTCAATGGCACAGGTAAAATATGCCGTCAGCGGCACATACGCTGAAAACGGCCAAAAAGTCTATCTGATAGACCAGTTGACAGAGAAGGCTATCGACAGCATGGTCGTGGCCGATGCCAAGTTCTCGTTCTCTGGCACAGCCGACAAGGACGCCTTACTGGCCATCAAGGCTGAAAAGAGAAAATGGCAAACGGAATTCTTCAACGATGGCACGCCTGTCTTCATCAACATCAACGACAGCACGCTGAAGGGCTCGCCGCTGAACGAACGCCTGGCAAAACTTGAAGTGGAAGCAGACCAGCCCCAAAGGTTACTGAGCACAAAGGTTGCCAAGATGAGCCAGGAAGAAATGATGGCTCATCAGGATGAACTCATGGATGAGATGAACAAGGCCATCGACAGCCAAATAGACTTCGCCAACAAGGTGTTTGAAAAGGAGCGCCAGTCGCTGATACCTGTGGCATTTGCTGGCTATTACTTCGTGGACAATGGCGTGGAGGCCTACGACGAGTTGGTCAAAGAGCAGGTAGTGTTTGCCAACCACCCCTATTTGAAGAAGACAAGAGACGATGTGGAAAAGTTGTTTAAGCCGAAGGACGATCCGAAGATGGACTTCATCGGACAGCAGTACACAGACCTCGAGATGGCCGATCCTGACGGCAAGATGCACAAACTCAGCGAGGTTGTAGGTGAAGGCCATTGGGTGCTCGTCGACTTCTGGGCCTCGTGGTGCGGTCCCTGCCGTGCTGAGATGCCCAATGTGCTGGAGGCTTACAACAAGTATCACGCCAAGGGCTTCGAGGTGATCGGCGTCTCGTTTGACAACAAACATGCGGCATGGGTCAAGGCCGTCGACCAATTGAAGATGCCGTGGCTACAGATTTCCGACCTGAAAGGCTGGAGTTGTGCCGCCGCCCCTATCTACAAGATTGATGCCATTCCTGACAACATCCTCATCGACCCGCAAGGCAAGATCGTCGACCGTGCCCTTCGCGGCAAGGCATTGCACAATAGGCTGCAGAGGCTCCTGGGAGCACCTGACAATGACGCTAAGTAAACAAACAGTTTACAGGCAGATCTCCATCGTCGTCTTCTGCACCTGCATGCCCATGTTCTGATAGAACCGTAACGCAGGCTCGTTGCCCTCCCACACATTCAGGGTGATGTTGTTGCAACCAATAGAGCGGGCGTAGTCAAGCACATGTTCATACAACGCCTTCCCTACGTGTCGGCCACGAGCATCCTCATCTACGCAGATATCGTCAATGTACAGCGTCTTGATGTCCTGCAACAGCAGGTGGTTCCTGACTTCGGTAATCTGACAGAAGGCATAGCCCAACACAGTCCCTTGAGCGCATGGCGCCTCAGGGGACTGATTGTTATCTGCATATACAAAGATGGGCTTGCTTTCATCGTCGAGCATGGCCTCCAGTTCCTGCTCGTTATATTTGGTGGTGTGAGGCTTGAAAAGGTCTGGGCGCAGCACGTGATGCACCATGTTCACCTGATGTAGCAGGTGTATGATGCGCGGAATGTCGTTTTTGATTGCTCTTCTAACCATTGTCGTGTTATTAGTATCTGTATCAGTTGACCTCCAAACATTATTATCTCACGACTCTCCCAGTCTTGTCAATCTTGTAACAGACTCCGTTGGCATCTCTTACCCTTGCCAGACCATTTGAAAAGTCCCAGGCCTCTTCCCACTTGCATGGAACGACCAACCTGCCCGTCTTATCGATGAAGCCATATTTCTTATTGTCGCCTTGAACGGCAGCCAGGCCTTCGGAAAACCTGTACCCTTCAAGCCACTGACAGGGGATGACCACGCTACCCGTCTTGTCGATGAAACCAATCTTTCTGCTATCAGTAACGGCAGCCAGTCCCTCATGGAAGTCTCTGGCATAATCCCATTTGTAAGGAATAACCAGCCTTCCCGTTTTGTCTATAAATCCAAAAGCATAATCCCTATTTTGAGTCACAGCCATTCCTTCGGAATAATCCCTTATGTCAAAAAACTTCCCAAAAGGAATTACCACCCTGCCCGTTTTGTCAATACAGCCCTGCTTATAATCATCGTTTTTTACAACGGACAGTCCATCATGAAAATCTCCAGCAGAATTCCACTGACAAGGTATGACCACCCTGCCAGTCTTATCTATGAAGCCAAACTTATGGTTATTATCTTCAACCCTAGCCAGACCCTCAGTAAAACAACATGCCATTTTCCACTTACAGGGTATGACAATGCTGCCTGTCTTATCGATATAGCCATCCTGATAATGGTCGTTCATAACGATTGCCAGACCATCTTGGAAATCTTTTGCATCATCCCAATGACAGGGTATAACTAACCTGCCAGTCTTATCGATATAGCCATACTGATGATAGGCATTCTTGACAGCAGCCAGGCCATCTGAGAAACACTTTGCAAATTTCCACTCACAAGGAATCACTACCTTGCCCGTCTTATCAATAAACCCAAACCTCCCCGTGGCATCGTCCTGCACAGTAGCCAAACCCTCGTGGAAATCAAAAACCACTTTCCATTGACATGGTATGACTACCTTGTTCTTTTCATTAATAAACCCCCATTTTCCATTAAGGTCTTGCACGGCAGCCATATCCTCGTGGAATGGGCATACTTTTTTCCATTTCCTCTCTTGTGCATTTATGCATTGCGGAAATATCGCCAACAGCGAAACAACTAGGAATACTTGACAGAGATGTTTCATGATTAATTATGTATTTGGTTATTACGGCAACAAAGATACGATATTTTTCTGAAATCGCAATTCTTTTTGAGTATATTTTCAGTTCTTAGTGCTTTCTTGTCGTCTTTTTCTCTCAAATATCAATAAATCAACAATATATATCACGTTTTTACGTTATTATGATATGTATTAATACTGAAGCATTATGACTAACGAGGAACAATCTACAGGGAAGAAGAATAGTCGGAGAAAAAAGAAAGAAAATGGCAATCAGGTTTCTGAAGTCAAAATCATTGTAAAACGCCATCAGCAGTTATTTGAATTGCTGAACGACCCGCATCGGATGTGGCGAGTTCTGCTCTCGCTCTTCCTGATTATTGTCGTTCTGTTTGTTGGTATTGCCTTTGTCGTGATCTCCATTAAGAAATACTATCCATATAGTAGAATTGTGACGAATCTTGAAGGTGCTTCCATTATGAAGAGCGAAGACAAGGATGTGAGTTATTGGCTATTCAACTCTGCCGACCTCTGGGCAAACTCTGGAATTGAAGTAGAGGCAGGCGATGAACTGTCCATCTATGCATCAGGAGCATCATACACCGCCATTCATCACTTGACAAAAGCGTCAAGAGAAAATAAACGTCCGGAAGATAAATGGGTAGATACAGGAGGTCAGGAAAACAAAACTGGCCGTAACAAGCAGAGGGCACAATTCAGGATCAATAAAGACTGCGACGAGGGTACACTATTGATGCAGGTTGTTTCAAAAGAAAAAGCCAATGAGTTAAATGACAAGGATAATTGTTCTAAAGAATTGCTTAGAGGTAAACATGTAGAGATTATCGGTAAGGGTCGGAGCAGGATTCGTGTTAGCAATGACGGCGTCTTGTGTTTTGCTGTCAATGACATTGTGCTGACCGATTCAATAATAACAGAGATGTATAAAGACTGGTTACAAACTATCGATTCTTCAATAACACCAACAAGTGAGAAGGGTAAAGAACTTATCAATGCATTTGAAAATGACAAGATTGTAACACTTAAGGAGAAGAATAACGCCTACAAGAATAAGAAAGATTATGAAAAAATGGGACTTGCCATTGGCCGCTATCCCGTACTGGACAACGACACAGACTCTTATAACCATTATCCATTTGTCAACGAACTGGTATATTATAAACAAGAGAAATTCAGGGATGCCTGGTATATGGACAATTTAGGATCCTTCCTGATTGTGGTCGAACGAAAAAAGTAGAAGGCTCTATGAACATCAACACCATCATTGACAATATTAAGTACAGTATTGCCTCAGATAGTAACGGGAAGATTGTTCTTGCGGAGAGTTCTTTCCTGTTGGATCTCTTGAATGACAACAAGACTTCACGGAAGGAATTCAAGCCTCATTTCGACTGGAGAGATTTCCGAGGGCACCCATTTCCCATCACCCGCTATCTGTTCAGACTGATTCTGTTTTTTGTCGAAATCCTCATATGGCTGGGTTATTGGGTACTGAGATTATTGTACTTGCCGATAGTCGGAAGGAAGGGAGACAAAGACCTCAGCACATCGCCACGGGTCAACTTCGTTTTGTTCGTGGCAGTCATAGTCTCATACATTATGCTGATTGTCACCATACTTGTCTTCTTCTTCAAGAGCGTATTGCTATTTAGCCCCTCTGGAGGCATCAACAATCAGGGAGCCATCGTGATACCCCAGGATTGCGGTAAGGAACATTATATCTACTTGTTTAATTCGGCCACATGTTGGGCAAATACTGGCATCAAGGTGCTCGAAGGCGACGAAATAGAGTTGTCGGCATCAGGTTCCTTCTTTGGTAAGATATCGCTGATGGACAGTTGTGCCGCAAACAATAGCAAGCCCCAATTTCCACGTACAATCATCTCCTACTATAACGGTAACTACAAAAACGGCGAGGAAGAGGACACTTCGACCAGTCAGTTACTGATGTACAAAAAAGGAGCCTTTGGCTCTCTGCTGATGCTGATTAAGGAAGACCACGAGGATTTCCTGTATGATTGTGACCAAAATGATGAAAAGGGTGAACAGATCATGCAGATAGATTTTACAGGTCACAATGTTCCCCCACGTATCTCTATCAAGAAGTCTGGAGTGCTCTATTTTGCTGTCAACGACATCTATCTGTCAGATGAAATCATTAAAAAGATCCAAGGCAGCAAAGACATTCAGAAGAATTTGTCAGTAGATTCCATCTATTGTTACGAAAACGACAATGGCCAAAAGGTCAAGACAGATTCTCTGAAGGAAAGCCAGTTCTCTAAAATCGACCGTTTCATGTGGTTTAAGGACAATGTTGGGGAAATTCTGCTCAACATCACCGTCATTCGCGACATAATGCCTGCCAATGCGTATGAGTCGGCTTCTCTTGTAAAGACTTACCGTTGGTTAGAGGAGAAGTCTATGAACGAATCGTGCCATTTCTTTATGTTCTTTTTACTGGGCATTATCTTATGGCTTGCTTTCGACCGCGTGATAAGCATCATTTGTAATAAGCATACTAATAACCCCTAAAACTAAGAAGATATGAAAAGATTTTGTTTACTTGGCGGATGGATGATGATGGCAACATGCATTTTGTCATGTTCTTCTGCACAAAATGATTTGATTAAGATTGTCAGCGAAAGCGATGAGGTCGAGGTATGTAACGTGTTTGATCCGATAATAGATCCTGAGATATATGAGGAGAGATATGCCACTAGTTATTTTTCCTATTCCTATTTCCGTTGTTGTAACGACGGGGACACGCTATACTACGACTGGTCAGGCAAGCGTCTCCCGTTTGACGACAAGAACACGTGGCCAGACAGTATTCGCTGGAGACTAAAGTTCCATGCATTCACGCAGAGTGGTATGGAGTACCTGGATGGTGATGCTGTCCGTGATTGCAACTTGCAGGTTATCATCCCTGGGTCATCTAATTATCTGCTGAAAAGCGACGATTGTTGGGTGTTTAAATCTTATGATTCCCAAAAGTATCACTATCTATATGACCTAAACGGTGAACTTATATGGCAACCATCGGATGGATGGAAACTCTGGGATATAAAGAAAAGCGACCCAAACCACTTGACACTTCTGTTAAAACGTCAAGTTGAGGGTGCAGAAAACGATGAGGAGACAACGGTAGAGATTCCAGCTCCTATCACGCCAGAACAAAGCCGTTACTGCTATAGCACGAGTAAGGGATTCCGTTTCCTCCCTTCTCATGTGGAACTTCAGGACATCTACAGCTCTCCTAGTATAATTGATCTGGGACTATCCGTGAAATGGTCTTTCTGCAACTACGATGAGAGCATTCCCTCTATACCTTTCCTCGACGAAGATTCCGTTACCAATTACACATGCTCTAATGACAGTTATAAGAAAATTGGTAAGGGCTTCCGCCTTCCTACGAAAGAAGAGGTGGAAGAACTGTTGTCTGACTGTATTTGGACACGCATGGGTAAAGCTGGCAATTGCTATCTGGTTACCAGCAAGAAAAACGGCACTTCCATGCTGATGCCCGCGTCAGGAAAATACTGGACGTCAACCATAAAGAATGGCGACCACATCATATCCGCTGCCAACGAATTCAACGATGTCGTCCTTGAACTGATGTATGAAAACGACGACGATAAGGACAAAGTCAAAGTGTACTGCCTGAATCTGGAAGGTGATCATCCGCAAATAGGAGTAACCAACCTGAATGACTCTTTGTCCATCCGTTTGGTTACGGGCCCAATTGCTGATGAATAATAAGTAAACAGGCTAGTGCTTTATTTAGCCGCGGGCTTCACTACGAAGTCGAGTGCCTGGAGATCCTTGTCGAGCGACGAACTGCCGTAGAGTATCTGGTAGCGGCCAGGACGGGTGGAGAGTTCGTCGATCGAGGGGTCGTAGTACTCGAAGGCCTCGCTGTCGAGGGTGATGGTGGCCTGGGCTGTCTGACCGGCAGAGAGCGTCAGTTTCTGGAAACCGCGGAGCGACTTGATGGGAGCCTCAGGATAGTCGAGGGCTTTGACATAGACCTGTACGATTTCAGCACCTTCGCGACTGCCCGTATTGGTGACGGGCACGGTGAGCGTCACCTTGCCGTCGGCCTTCATACTGGTGCGGGAAAGTTTCCCTTTCCCGTAGGCAAACGTCGTATAGGAGAGCCCGTAACCGAATGCATACTGTGGCTGACCGCGGAAGTAGCGGTAGGTACGGTTCTCCATCGAATAGTCGAGGAAGTCAGGCAGGTCGTTGTTCGAGCGATAGAACGTGACGGGCAGTTTGCCGCTGGGGTTATAGTCACCAAAGAGCACGTCGGCCAGCGCCTTCGCACCACCCTGACCAGGATACCAGGCCTGTAGGAGGGCATCGTACTGCCCCTCGACGCTGCCGAAGGCAATGGCCGAGCCAGAGCAGTTGACGAACACGACAGGCTTGCCTGTAGCATGCATGGCCTTCACCAGACGCTGCTGGACGGCAGGCAGTTCGATGTCCTGCTTGTCGCCACCCTCACCTTCCATACGGGCAGAGATGCCGCCAATGACGATGATGACGTCCATGTCCTTCACCTCACGGGCAAGGTCGTCGAACTCGACGGGCTTGCGCTCGCAGATGTCACCACGCAGCATGGCGAACTGGCCGTTGCCGTGACTATACTCAATCACCACGTCGTAGGTCTGCCCCTCCTTGACAGGGAACGACTTGTAGTCGGGCGTACGGCGGAAGCCGAAGCCGCCTCGTCCGCGACCGCCCTTGGCCTCTTCCACCACCTGACCGTTCACCTTGATCACGTAGCCGTTGTCAGTAGCGAGCGTATACTTCATGTCGCCTGTAAACGTGGCCTTATACTGTCCACTGACACGCACGGAGAGGGTGTCCTTGCTGACGCCTTGGGCAAAGCCCCATGCGCCGAAGGTAGAGAAGTTCAGTTCGCTGTAGTAGCCCGTCGTGACCGGCTGACCGCTCAAATCATTATTATTATAGAACTCGACCAGCACACCATTGCCGTCGTTGAACTCCTGCAGGTGGTGGATGGTGGTCTCGCCGTCAGCCAGTTCGCAGGCTTTCTTGTAGAAGACGTTGGCGCCAGGTACAGCATTGCGGATGCCTTCCAGCAGCGAATGCTGGTGCTCCTTGGTGGGCGTTCCTCCGTAGTTGCCGTTCAGCAGTTCCACATCGTCGGCATTTGGACCCACAACGGCGATATTCTTCAGGCTTTTTGAAAGCGGGAGAACCGCTTTCCATCCTCCTTGCCCGTCTTGCATCTTCTTGTTCTCCAGCAGCACCATCGACTCGCGGGCAGCCTGCGTGGCCAGGGCATCGTGTTCTTCGCAACTGATTGTCGAAGACTGAATTTTCGACCACGGGAGCATGTCGGCAGGGTCGAACATGCCCAGTTCGAAACGCCCATAGAGCGTCTTGCGCAGGTGATAGTCGAGCGTGCTCTCCTGGATGAGCCCCTTGTCGAGCGCCTCTGTCAGCACCATGAACACCTTGCCGCACTCCAGGTCGGTACCGTTGAGCACGGCATCCACCGAAGCCGACAACGGGTCTTTGTGCGTCTCGTGCTGTCCTTTGTTATAGAAGTTGTTGATGGCATCGCAGTCGGTGAGCACGATGGCGTCGTAGTTCCACTTGCGACGCAGGATATCGACCAACAGACGGTCGCTGGTGCAGCAGGGCACGCCCTCGTAGCGGTTGTAGGCACACATCACCTCGCGCACGTTACCTTTCTTCACCAACGCCTTGAAGGCCGGCAGGTAGGTTTCCCAGAGGTCGCGCATCGACACAGATGCGTTGTACGTGTGGCGCAGGGGCTCAGGACCGCTGTGTACGGCATAGTGCTTGGCACAGGCGTGCGTCTTGAAGTACCTGTCGTCATTGCCCTGCATGCCGAGGACGGTCTGCACGCCCAGCACGGCATTCAGATAGGGGTCTTCGCCACAGGTTTCCTGTCCGCGTCCCCAGCGAGGGTCACGGAAGATATTGACGTTCGGGCACCAGAAGGTCAACTCAGGGTTGCCAGGATAATAGGTGACGCCCATAGGCACGTGATAGAGCGTAGAATCGTTATGGTCTGTGCGGTTCCAGTTGGCACGGGCCTCGTCGCTGACGGTTGAGAAGACATCGTACATCTGCTGAGGATTGAAGGCAGCGGCCATGCCGATGGGCTGCGGGTAGACCGTATAGCCCCCCTGGCGCACACCGTGGCAGGCCTCGCTCCACCAGTTGTAGGAGGGGATGCCCAGACGGTCGATAGACACCGACTTGTTCATCATCAGCCCCACCTTCTCCTCTGGTGTCAGCAGCGAGAGCAGGTTCTCTACGCGCTCGGCATAACTGAGACTGGTGTTCTGGTAGGGATATTGTGTCACAGCCTCACCCTCGTTCACCTGGGCCTTGACAGACAGGGCCCCAAGGGTATTGCCGTTGGCATCGATCAGTTCGACACTACGGAAACTCTTGCCTATCGACTGGGCTGGGCGGAACACCACCATGACCTCGGCCTGCTGGCCTGGGGCAATGGCGCCATCGGGCACCACAGCCGTGATGCACTCACAACTGGGATTCGCCTTGACGACCTTGACGTCGGCCTTCGACTTGTTCTTGAACGTAAACGTGTGACACACGGCACCCGCTGCGGCATTGACCGTACCGAAGTCCCATTCATAGGCATCGAACGTGAGGGCGCTCTTCTTCTGTGCCGTCATAGGCGTAGCGACCATGAGGGCGCACAGGATGGCTGAAAACAGTTTGTTCATCTCGTTAATAACAGTTAGGATTTACGATGCAAAGATACAAAATTTTTCCGACACCTGCAAGGGTTTCCTAGGAAAATTGCTCAATGTGTTGCAGTGTTGCAGTGTTGCAGTTCAAAATTAGATTATTCAAAGGCTAAGATTTATATCTATATTTATATATATTATATATAATATATATAAATATAGAAGTAATTTCAGGATTTGGAAAGCCTTCTCGAGAACTGCAACACTGCAACACTGCAACGCACAGCAAGGTCATGGACTACCAAAAGGAATGCCTCGGACGGCTCGTCCGAACGTCATCTACGGTCCGTTCGGATGCTTTGCACGAGTCGAAGGAATGCTTCCTTACCCCCCTAAGGAAGCATCGGAACGGAGGTTGCGAGGCATTGGAACGGGCGATGCAGAGCATCGGAAGTGAAAAGTAAAGAGTGAAAATTAAAAAAATTGCTACCGCCTCAGGACAAGATTTTCTCACTTTCACTTTTCGCTCTCACTTTAATTTAGTACCTTTGCCGCCAAAAGTAAAGAGGATGATGAACGAGTTTGCGCTGACTTTGATTCAGTGGTTTCGTGAGAACGGGCGTGACCTGCCTTGGCGCGAGACGCGTGACCCCTATGCCATCTGGCTGTCGGAGATTATACTCCAGCAGACGCAGGTGAAGCAGGGATGGGCCTATTGGGAACGGTTCATGCGCCGATGGCCTACGGTGGAGCAACTTGCTGAGGCCAGTGAAGACGAGGTGCTGCGTGAGTGGCAAGGTCTCGGCTATTATTCGAGGGCACGTAACCTGCATCAGGCTGCACGGCAAGTGGTGGCACTTGGCGGTTTTCCTGATACGATAGAGGGACTGCGTGCGCTCAAGGGTGTGGGCGACTATACGGCAGCGGCCATCGGTAGTTTCGCATTCGACCTGCCTGCCGCCGTAGTCGATGGCAATGTATTCCGTGTCCTCAGCCGCCATTTCGGCATCGACACGCCCATCAATACCACCGAAGGAAAGAAGGAATTCGCCCTGATGGCTCAGAACTTACTACTCCCCGCCCTTGACAGGGAGGGGTTGGGGGCGGGTCTTTACAACCAGGCAATCATGGACTTTGGGGCGATACAATGCACCCCCTTAAGTCCCCATTGTCCGTCGTGCCCTTTGCAAGAGACCTGTGTCGCCCTGCATGAGGGTAGGGTGGGGATGCTCCCTGTCAAACAGAAGACGCTGAAGGTTCGCGAGCGCCGTCTGACCTATGTCTATGTGAGATGTCAGGGCTTCACAGCCATCCATCGCCGTGGCGAGGGCGACATCTGGCAGGGGCTATATGAACCACTGCTATTTGAGAACGGAGAACTGAGAACTGAGAGGTATGATAACACTCAGTACAAAGAAGGTAAAACTAATCATACCTCTCAGTTCTCAGTTTTCAATTCTCAGTTAATAAAAAAGAATGTCAAGCACGTTCTCACCCATCGCATCCTCCTGGCCGACTTCTACCTGTGGGAGCCAACTGAGCGTCCTACGCTCCCTCCCGACTATTTCTGGATAGAAGAAGCGGAACTTGACCGTTATGCCAAGCCCCGCCTCATAGAACGTCTGTTGGAAAGTCTTACCTGACCACTACTTTCTTGTTGCCTCGGATGTAAAGGCCTTTAGCGGTTGGCTTTTGGCTATTAGCGACGCGACGGCCCTGCAGGTCGTAATATTGGCCATTGGTCGTTGACTGTTGGTTGTCGGCAATACTCTCAATGCCCGTGGCATCAGTAATGGTTAGCGTACCGCTTACATAGGTGAAGGTGTAGTTCTGGGCCTCACCTCCAGAGACAATAATCTCGTATTCTCCGGCAGGACTGTTCTCGTCAGCTTCGCAGGTCGCCACAGGCTGTTGGATGAATACTTCTGAGGTCTCGCGGTTGCGGAATTTATCAAAGGTAATCTCGAAGGTCGGGTTGGGCTGGCCCTTCTCACGGGTGTACGACTTGGCTGTGGCTGTTATCGGTGCCGGCAGTATGGTGAACACGCCATCCTTTATCTGGACATTGGGGGTGCTGACGGTGCCGATGGTGACGGTGATGGGATATTCGCCCACCACAGCCCTGATCTCCTTGATCTTGTCGCATGTGGCAGAGGGCTCACCCTCGACGGGCGCACCGTCAACGATGGGCTTGATGGTGGCAGCCGTACGGCCATATTCACGCGAGGCGATGGCTGAGACAACGGGCTGGCCTGTATAGACCGAGAGGTGGTACAGGGTGCTCCAGTCATCATCTTCCTTATAGTCGGCCAGACGGTCGGCAGGCACGAAGAGCGTGGCATTCGTGGGAACATAACTCTCCTGGCGAGGCACCATCTGCTGGTCGTTCTCCATGATGACATATTTCAGGTTGTCGCAGCGCAGGAAGGCATATTTGCCCATTGTCTGCACGTTCTTCGGAATGGTGATGGTGGACAGGTTGGCGCAGTCGATAAAGGCACTGTCGGGAATGGCTGTCAGCGATGTGAAGTAACGCAGTTCCTCAAAGGTCTTGATGGCATTGCTCTTGCGGAAAGCCTGGCTGATGTCAGTAATGCCTGCAGCCTCGCTCTCTTCTATTTCTCCGTCTTCATCGGCGTCCCAGTTGTTCAGACAGATGGTTTGCACATGACTGTCCTGGAAGGTGATGAAGTGGAGTTTCGAGCGTACCGAAGCGAGTGCTCCCTTGAGTTCGTCGGATGTGCTCTGCGGGTTGTCGTAGATGGCCTGCTCGTCGGTGACATTTATCTCCTTGGCCTTGGCAGTGGCCAGGCTCTTCTTCAACTTATCCACTACATCGTCGAAAGCCTGTGCTGCCTTGAAGTCTTCCTCAGTCACAAATGCCCATTGCGAATTGGGCTTGATGCCGGCAATGTCCCAATAGATGCCGTGCGTGGAGCCCTGGCCAGCATTGCTCTCATGGTTCTCGTCAATACCCAGATACTCGCCAGCCGTATAGTCGGCATCGTTCTCGGGCACTTGCAGGGTATAGATGTTGTCGCCTACCAATGCTGCCTTCCAGTATGCCTTGGCTGACACGCTGCCATCGCCGAAACATGCTTTGACACCTGCACCCACCTCCTTGTCGGTAGTGGTGCGGAACACCGCCTTGTCAGACGAGTTGTCCATCAGGTAGTAGATGTTCTCGCCCATGGTGGTAGTGTGTTTCCACTGGTAGAGTTTGCCCTTCTGAGCCACGATGGACTGAGTGCCGTAGGCCTCGCCCATAGTCAGCACCTTACGTGTTCCTATATTATAAATATAGCCAGGTTTGTCGGTGGTGATGGGTGAGAAGGCTGGCTGTGAGTGCTTGGCACGAACCTCCACGATTGTGCCGAAATTCTTCCAAACGTCTGCCTGAGCATAGAGGTCCTTTGAGCCGAAGGGTACATAGAGCGTGCATTGTGCCAAGGGCACGTTGCTAAAGATGTTGTTGCCCAGTCTGATGTAGGCAGGATCAGAACTTGCTACGGACACCTCACGCAGGGCTGTGCATCCTTCGAAGGCCTCATCGCCTATGAGGTTCACATACTCAGGAATGTTGATGGCCTTTAGGTTCTTACACCCTTTGAAGGCATAGTAGTAAATCTTCTCGACGCCTTCTGGCACGATGACGCTCTCAAGGTTGGTGCAGCCTTGCAGGAAATTGCCGGGAATAGACACGGCGTGGGTGAAATACTGCAGTTCGTCGAAAGTGACGATGGTCTTGTCGTTCTGGAAGTAATAAGTCCACCCGAAGTCCGTCACGTCAGAAGCCTCCTTGTAACTCAATTCGCCATCGGTGTCGCCATCGAAGGAGGCGATACTCTTGGTGCGGATGTTCTTGTTAGTGAACTCCATGAACTTCAGTTTCTTGCGCAGCGAACTCTGAGCGGCAACAATCTCTTCGAGCGTGCTCTCCATGTTGTCGCTGACGACCTGCTCCTCTTCGTACTTGACATTAAGTTTCTTGGCTGTAGAGATGAGTCTTTCCAGTTTCTTTGCCTCGTTGAAACGCTCGGTGAGTGCCTCGTCGTAGAGCACGAACTGCCATTGACAGTTCAATTTGTGGGTGCTGTATTCCACATCATAGTAGGCACCATAGGTCGGTGTGGCGGCCTGGCTGGCATGGTTGGTCTGTATGCCCAGATATTCACCTTCTACATAGGTGGATTCTGTTGAGGGTACCTGGATGGTGTAGATGTTGTTGCCATCCTCCTTTACGCTCCAATAGCCATTGGCGAGTGATGTGCCGTCTACAAAGCATGCCTTGACACCTTTTCCCACGTTGTCATCGGTACTGGTGCGGAACAGGTAGGTGCCAGAGTTGCCTGTATCAGGCGAGGAGAAGTAGTACGTGCCCTCAGGCTTACCCGATGGGTGTACAGCCTTGAATCGCATGGGCTCTGTGCCCACCACGGCCTGTGTCTTGTAGGCCTCGCCCTTGGTCAGGTAGCGCCCTGTGCCCACATTATAGAGATAATAAGTCTTGCCAGCCTCCAGTGTGGTGAACTGACCACCTGAGATGTCACGTGTCTGTACAATCTTTCCAAACGCGTTCCACTGGTTGGCTGTCTCGAAGTAACTCTTCGTGCCCTGCATCACGTGTAGCGTGGCCTTGCTCAGGTTCAAAGTGCCGAATACGGCCGTGCCTAAAGTGATGTCGGCAGGGTGATAGGTGTTGACGGAGAAACTGGTGAGCCCGCTGCATCCTGCGAAGGCCTCGTCGCCAATGCTGGTCACACTGATGGGCAGGTTAAACTCCGTCAGTGCCGAACAGTTCTTGAACGTAGCCTTCTCGATGGCGGTTATCTCGTTGGAGAGTTCCATCTCCGTCAGCAGCACGCATCCCTCGAAGGCTTCCTCGCCAATGGCGTTGATGCCAGTAGGCAGGTTCACCTGTTCCAGTTTCTTACAGCCTTTCAGGGCGCGTGCCCCAATGGTCGTCAGTTTCTTGGGCAGACGCAGCGTGCTGAGGTTTGAGCAGCCGTTGAATGCGTCGTCGCTCAGATTGGTGATGCCTGTGAAATAATAGAGTTCAGGGAACTTTCTGATATTGGTGTTGCCCTTGAAAGCCTCGCCAATGCTGGTCACGGCTGCTGCCTCGTTGTAGGTCAACTTACCATCGCCGTCGGCATCCCAGTTGGTCACACAAATCTTCTTAACATTCGAATCGCTGAAACTCATGGCCTTCTCGCCATAGTTCTCTGGCTCAAAGCCAATGATGATGGATCGGCCAGTGCTGTAGCCGTCGTCGCTGCCGCCAATGCCCTGGCCGTTGCCAGGTGTCAGGTTGGTCAGGTAATAATAGCCGTCGCTGGTTCCGCCCCAGCCCCAGTTAATGTAGTAGCGCATGTTCTCATAGCCGCAGGTCAGGAAGGCGTGGCCTACGCTCCAGTTACCTGTATAGCCACCCAGATAGACGGGACGTCCTGCAGCCAGTTCGGTATAGACCAACTGGTCCAGTTCGGCCTCGCTACTGAAGGAGTTCAAGTATTTCACAGAGTTGCCATAGCCGAAATATTTCTGGCAGGCCTCTGCCACCTTATAGATTTGTGCACCCGATGAACTGTTTGTATAGTCCATTTCAACGGACACACCGCAGTAGAGCATCAGTTGAGCCACTGCCTGCCTCTGTAGTTCAGTTGCCGACCCATAGGTGTCCTTCATGTTGTCCCAGTCGATGGGAGCACCAGCGGCGATGCCTGGCACGGAAATCTGCTTGGTATAGGTGGTGAAGCCAGGAATGTCGGCAGTGGTTTCTGTAACCGATTTCTCACGATTGTAGTACAGGATCTGTGCCATTGCCGTTGCCACACAACCCGTTACAGAGCGCGCTCCACCATCCAGTGGACAGAGGTTGTTGTAGGGCGAGCCCTGACTCCATTTGCATTGCATAAACGGCTCCACCCTGGGGTGGGTGGGAATGGCTTCGGTGATGACGGGGGCGCCATCTTGAATGCGTGCCAGTTGGCTGGCATAGTTGTCAAGCCACTCCTGCATGGCAGGTGGCATCTGGTCGTAGTCGAAAGAGCCACTGTCCGTATATCCCAACACGCTGATGGTCTGGTCGTCGCCAGAGACGATGACGAAACCCTCGTTGTCGCCGCGGTCGAAGACATAATATGGGTCTGGAGCAGTACTTGCCGTCCTTCTGGGAGCCAGTCGTTTCTGGTTGGTCACGGCCTTCAAGCGTTTCTGACCTTGTTTGTCTTTCAGGAATTGTTCGGCTTTTTGCCTGGCCTGCTCAAGGCTGATAGGGTTAGCCTGAATAGGCAGTGCCATCGAAAGGCATAACAGAACTGTCAAGTAAAATTGTTTCATAGTTCTTTAAAGTTAGTAATTTTTGAGTGCAAAGATACGGTTTTTCTTTTGAAGATACTCATGATTTGTGATAAAGATTGTAAAAATTGTTGTGGAATAAAAAACTTTTCGTAACTTTGTGGGCAGAATTTAATCTACTAACTCATTAACAAAATACACGTATGAAAGACTTAAAGATGTACATCAACGGCCAGTTCTGCGAGAGTTCGAACGGCAAGTGGATTGAAGTGTTGAACCCCTCGACCGAGGAAGTCATTTCCCGTCAGCCTGAAGGCACCATCGAGGATGTTAATCGTGCGCTTGACGCAGCACGTGCAGCCCAGAAGGCTTGGGCTAAGACGCCTGCCATCGAGCGTGCCCAGTATCTGATGAAGATGGCCGACGGCATCAAGGCTCGTCAGGAGGAATTCACCGAGATTATCATGCGCGAACAGGGAAAGACCCGTAACTGGGCTGCTATTGAGGTGGGCGCTACCATCGCCTATTTCGAGTATATGGCCACCTTCGCCCGTCATATCGAGGGTGAGATTATCCCCTCCGACCGTCCCAACGAGACCATCCTGCTCACGAAGAAACCCATCGGCGTGGTGGCTGGCATCCTGCCCTGGAACTTCCCGTTCTTCCTGATTGCCCGTAAGGCTGGCGCTGCGCTGATTGCAGGCTGTACTATCGTCATCAAACCCTCGCAACTCACACCGGAGAACTGCACCGAGTTTGCCAAGGTGGTGGCAGAGACAGGCCTTCCCGCTGGTGTCATCAACATCGTGACGGGTAAGGGTTCTGTCATCGGTAACGAGATGGCTGGATCGCCCAAGATTGATATCGTCAGCGTCACGGGCTCTGTCGGAGCAGGCGAGAGCATCATGGCTGCCGCCTCGAAGAATATCACCAAGGTCAGCCTCGAACTTGGTGGCAAGGCACCTGCCATTGTGATGAAAGATGCTGACTTGGAGCGCGCCGCCCAGTGGATTGTCGACAGCCGTATCGGTAACAACGGTCAGATATGCAACAATGCCGAGCGCGTCTATGTACAGAAGGAGGTGAAGGCTGAGTTTACCAAGATACTTGTTGATAAGATGTCGAAGGTGAAAGTGGGTGATCCCTGTCAGGATGATACTGTCGACATGGGCCCGTTGGTAGAAGCACGTGCATTGGAGAGCGTCACTGAGAAAGTGGAGCGCGCCATCAAGCAAGGTGCCAAGTTGCTCTGTGGCGGTCAGCGTGTTGGCACGAAGGGCTACTTCTATGCTGCTACTGTGCTTGACAATTGCACACAGGACATGGACATCATTCACGAGGAGACCTTTGGCCCTGTCATCCCGCTTGTAGAGTTCGAAACCCTCGATCAGGTGATCGCTATGGCCAACGACTGCGAGTATGGTCTGGCATCGTCCATTTTCACCAAGGACCTCAACGTAGCCGTGAAGGCCTGCCGCGAACTGGAGTTCGGCGAGACCTACATCAACCGCGAGCATTTCGAGGCTATCCAGGGCTTCCATGCTGGTATGAAGAAGAGTGGTATTGGTGGTGCCGACGGCAAGCATGGTGTTGATGAGTATCTTGTCACCCATGTCACCTACCTCGACACTTGGGATAACTAAATGAGAAATGGGGAATGAGAAGCATTACTCATTTCTAATTTCTAATTTGAAAATAGTATGAAAATCGGATTATTCATTCCCTGCTATGTCGATGCGCTCTACCCTGAGGTAGGCGTGTCGACATATCGGTTGCTGAAAAGTCTGGGGCTCGATGTGGAATACCCAGAACAGCAGACCTGTTGCGGACAGCCAATGGGAAATGCTGGCTTCGAGCGGAAGGCAGAGCCGTTGGCGGCGAAATTTGACCAATTGTTTTCACCTTACGACTATGTGGTGGCTCCATCTGCCAGTTGTGCTGCCTATGTGCGATGCTTTCATCCCAACTTGCTGAAAGGTCATTCGTGCGATGCTGCCGGAAAAACGATGGATATCGTTGAGTTCCTGCACGACGTGCTGAAGGTGGAACGTCTGAATGCCAAATTCCCCTATAAGGTCAGCGTTCATAACTCATGTCACGGTGTACGCGAATTGGGGCTTTCGTCACCATCGGAGCGTCATGTGCCCAAGTTCAACAAGATCATCGACCTGCTGAGGCTTGTTGATGGTATTGAGGTGGTGGAGCCTGAGCGGCCAGACGAGTGCTGCGGCTTTGGTGGTATGTTTGCTGTCGAGGAGCAGGCTGTCAGTCGCCGCATGGGTATTGACAAGGTGAAGCGCCACATCGCCACAGGAGCCAACTATGTGACTGGGCCCGACTCTTCTTGCTTGATGCACATGCAGGGCATCGCAGAGAAGGAGAACCTGCCCATCCATTTTATTCATGTCGTACAGATTCTGGCCGCTGGCCTGTAATTATCAATCATTTTTCAATTATTAACTTGTGAGTACACTACATGCAAAGGCCGCAGCGGCCTATCAGCAGAGACCAGCAGTGGTGGAGCACCACGACAAGACCTTCTTCGGTGTTCGCCAGAAACGTGACCGAATGGCTCAGGCGTTGCCCGAATGGGAAGACCTGCGCGAGGCTGCCAGCCAAATCAAGAAGCATACCATTACCCATCTGGCCGACTATCTGGAACAGTTTGAGAGTAACGCCGTGAAAAACGGCGTTCACGTCCACTGGGCCCAAGATGCCAAAGAGTATAACCGGATAGTCTTTGACATCCTGCAGAGCCACGGTGTGAAGAAGGTGGTGAAGAGCAAAAGCATGCTCACCGAGGAATGCCATCTGAACAAGAACCTTGAGAAACAGGGCATCGAGGTCGTAGAGACCGATCTGGGCGAGCGCATCCTGCAGATGATGCGGCTGGCTCCCAGCCATATTGTGATGCCTGCCCTTCATGTCCACCGTGAGGACATCGGCAAGATATTCCGCAAACTCATCCCCAACTTCGACGAGATTGCTTCTACCTATACTGGTCGTGTGGTCGGTGATTCAGTCACCGACGAGAATGACCCCACCTTCCTCACCTATGTGGCCCGCATGCACCTGCGCCAGCAATTCATGGAGGCTGACTGCGGCATGACGGGAGCCAACTTCGGTATTGCTGAGACGGGCGATGTGGTGGTATGTACCAATGAGGGTAATGCGGATATGTCGACCTCTATCCCCAAACTCCATATCGTGTCGATGGGCATAGAGAAACTCATCCCCTCCTATCAGGCGATGGGTGTCTTTCAGAGGCTGCTGGCACGTAATGGAACAGGGCAGGAGACAACTGTCTATACCAGTCATTTCCGAGGACCGCGTCCAGGAGGCGAGATGCATATTGTGCTGGTGGACAATGGACGCAGCGGCATGCTGGGCAACCAGGAACACTGGCAGACGCTGAAATGCATGCGCTGTGGGGCCTGTATGAACACCTGCCCCGTCTATCGCCGTTCTGCCGGCTACAGTTATACCTACTTCATCCCAGGTCCCATTGGCATCAACTTGGGCATGCTGCGCGATCCCTTCCGCTATAGCGATAACGTATCGGCCTGTTCGTTGTGCTGTTCCTGCGATAATGTCTGTCCAGTCAAGGTCGACCTATCTACACAGGTTTATCGCTGGCGTCAGCAACTGGATATGCTCGACCGTGCCGATCCGATGAAAAAGATTATGTCGCAGGCGATGGCTTTCCTCTTCGACCGTCCACAACTCTATACTGGTGTCCTCCGCGTGTCGCCAGCCGCTAACTGGCTGCCTGCCCCTGTTGCTGAGTGCAGCCTGAATCCCTGGGCCTATGGTCATCGGATGATGAAGTTCCCACAGAAGTCGTTCCACCAATTATGGAAGGAAAAACAACTATGAGCAGCAAAGAAAACATACTCGACGCTTTGAGGCGTCATACCCGCGAGACCTATGAAATGCCAGACCTCTCGCGTCTGAATCCCATCACATTTTCCGACCCCGTGGTCGAGTTTAAGGCGAAGACTACAACGACAGCGGGCGCCAGGCTGGTGGAGATGGCCGAGGGTGAAGACCTCAACGCCATCATCCGTACCGTGGTCGGCGATTCAGTCGCCGATACCCATCCCCTCGTCATCGCCAGCAACCTGCCCGATGTCACGGCTCAGTTGAATCCGGATACCGTCAGTGAGGCACAGGAATTGGCCCGTGCCGATGTGGGAGTCATTAGGGGAACTATTGGCGTGGCCGAAAATGCCTGCATCTGGATCCCGCAGACCATGAAGGAACGAGCCATCTGCTTCGCTTCCGAACAACTGGTCATTGTGCTCAATGCCGACAGCATCGTCAACAATATGCATGAGGCTTATGCCCGAATCGCCTCGTCGCCTGACTCCTTCAGTCAGTATAAGTTCGGAACCTTCATCAGCGGCCCCAGTAAGACCGCCGATATCGAGGGTGCACTGGTGTATGGGGCTCAGGCTGCCAGGGGTGTGACGGTTGTGCTCGTGAACAAGAAATAATTTAAGGAAATTGGTAAAAAAAGTGGTCATTTGTTTTGTCATAATAGAAAAAACTTCTATCTTTGCATATCATTCAACAATGACCAACCTCTATCAAAACTTAAATTGACATACTAACTAAAACACGAAGAAAGGTGCGACCCAGTGAACCAGGGTCGCACCTTTGTGATGAACATAACGCTTAGTTGCGGAATATCAGGCCATCGTCGGAGGCATCTACGATGATGGGTTTGTCGCGGCTGACTTCGTCTGCCAGCAGACGCTTCGAAAGGTCGTTGAGCAGATACTGCTGGATGGCCCTCTTCACGGGACGGGCACCGAAGTCGGGATCGTAGCCTGCCTGTGCCAGCCAGTCGATAGCCTGCGGTGTGACCTCGAGGGTGAAGCCCTGCTTTTCGAGCATCTTCTGCACTCGTGTGAGTTGCAGACTAACCACCTCGGCAATCTGCTGCTTCGTCAGCGGTGTGAAGGTGATGATCTCGTCAATACGGTTGAGGAACTCTGGTCGCATGGTCACTCGCAATTGCTCGCGGGTAGCGTTCGAGGTCATGATGATGATGGTGTTCTTGAAGTCGGCGGTGCGACCCTTGTTGTCCGTGAGTCGTCCGTCGTCGAGCACCTGTAGCAGGATATTGAAAACATCCGCGTGTGCTTTCTCGATTTCGTCGAAAAGAATCACCTGGTAAGGCTTGCGGCGCACAGCCTCCGTCAGTTGTCCGCCCTCATCGTAGCCGATGTATCCCGGAGGAGCACCGATGAGTCGTGAGACGGTATGCTTCTCCTGATACTCGCTCATGTCTATACGTGTCAACATGGTCTCGTCGTTGAAGAGATATTCAGCCAGCGTCTTTGCCAGTTCCGTCTTACCCACACCCGTGGTACCGAGGAAAATGAACGAGGCTATAGGACGTTTTGGATCCTGCAAGCCGGCACGGGAGCGGCGCACGGCATCAGAGACGGCGGTGATAGCCTCGTCCTGACCGATGACGCGGCGGTGCAGTTCTTCCTCCAGATGGAGCAGTTTCTCTCGCTCGCTCTGCATCATGCGGCTGACGGGGATGCCAGTCCAGCGTGATACCACTTCAGCGATGTCGTCGGCAGTAACCTCCTCGCGAATGAGACGGCTCCCAGCGGGGGAACCACTGTGCACACTGTCCTGCTGGGCCTGAAGGGCGGCGATGTCGTCCTCGAGGGCCTTCAACTTGGAGTAGCGAATCTCGGCTACACGTCCGTAGTCGCCTTCGCGCTCGGCACGCTCAGCCTCCAGGCGCAGGTTCTCCATCTGCTGTCTGTCCTGCTGAATCTTGTTGATGATGGCGCGTTCGCCTTCCCATTTGGCACGGAAGTCGCGTTCCTGGTCTTTGAGTTCAGCGATTTCTTTGTCGAGATCGGCGAGTTTGGTGGAAGCGGGAGAACCGCTTCCCACGGTGATTTCGCGCTTGATGCTCTCGCGTTCAATCTCCAACTGTGTCAGGCGTCGCATGATCTCATCGAGTTCCTCTGGCACGGAGTCTCGTTCCATGCGCAGTTTGGCGGCAGCCTCGTCCATCAGGTCAATGGCCTTGTCAGGCAGGAAACGCTCGGTGATGTAGCGCTCGGAGAGTTGGACTGCGGCGATGCAGGCATCATCCTGTATGCGCACTTTATGGTGGTTCTCGTAGCGCTCCTTCAAGCCACGAAGGATAGAGATGGCTGATAGTTCATCCGGCTCGTCGACCATGACTGTCTGGAAACGGCGCTCGAGGGCCTTGTCTTTCTCGAAGTATTTTTGATATTCGTTCAGTGTCGTAGCACCGATGGAGCGCAGTTCTCCTCGTGCCAGTGCCGGCTTCAGTATGTTGGCGGCATCCATGGCTCCTTCGCCCTTACCGGCTCCCACCAGCGTGTGTATCTCGTCAATGAAGAGGATAATACGGCCCTCGGAACTGGTCACCTCGTTGATGACGCTCTTCAGTCGCTCCTCGAACTCACCCTTGTATTTGGCTCCTGCCACCAGCGCACCCATGTCGAGCGAGAAGAGTTGCTTGTCCTTCAGGTTCTCAGGCACGTCGCCACGCATGATACGTTGAGCCAGTCCCTCAACGATGGCCGTCTTACCCGTGCCAGGTTCACCTATTAATACTGGGTTGTTCTTCGTACGGCGCGAGAGTATCTGCAGCACGCGGCGTATCTCGTCATCACGGCCGATGACGGGGTCGAGTTTGCCTTGACGGGCCAAGTCTACCAGGTTCTTGGCGTATTTGTCCAGCGACTGGTAGTTGTCGTCGGCACTTTGGCTCTGCACCTTCTGTCCGCGTCGCAGTTCGAGGATGGCCTGCCGCATGTCCTTCTCGTTGGCACCGGCATCTTTCAGCATGCGGCTGACGGTGGAGTTGACAACGAGGAGAGCCAATAGAATTGGCTCGCAAGAAACGAATTCATCATTCATTTCATGTGCAAGGTCCTCAGCCTTCTGCAATACCTTCTGCGAGTCGTTCGAGAGGTAGGGCTCGCCGCCCTGCACGCGGGCCAGATGTTGCATCTCCTGTTGGCATAGTATCTCCAGTTGCTGGGTGTTGATGCCCAGTTTCTGGAAAATGAAGTTGGTGATATCCTGAGCCTTGTCCGTCAGTGCTTTCAGCAGATGGACGGGCTCTATGCTCTGTTGGCCGTTCTGTCGGGCCAGCGTGACCGCCTGTTGTACGGTCTCTTGTGCTTTGATTGTAAATTTGTCGAGTGTCATAGTCTTGCTCCTTTCGTTTTTTTACTTTTAACTACATGCGAACAAAGAGCGTGCCCATGTATGTGATGTGGACAAAATGGCGCATCTTGCTGACAGAATGTCAAGGCACTCCCTTTTCTTTAAAACCGTTAAACTATCCTATTTTGTGATACAGAAAGGAGAGAAATCATATTTTATTCGTATCTTTGCGCTATAATCTAAATATGTTCGCGTATGAAGAAGATGTTGTTGGGCTTGGCCTTTGCATGCTTAATGCCTATGACTATGTTTGGACAGACCTATAGTGAATTATGGAAAGAGGTGGAGAAGGCCATTGTCGAGGACTTGCCACAGACCGAGATCGAGGTGCTCAGGAAAATTGCCAAAAAGGCAGAGAAGGAGCAGAACTACGGTCAACTGATGAAGGCGGAACTGCGTGAGGCTTCCACCAAGTGTAGCATATCGCCCGATTCGCTGCGTCCTGCTGTCGAACGCCTGAAGGAGCGTGAGCAGCAGGCTGGTACTGAGGTGCTGCGTGCTGTCTATGATGCCGTATTGGGCTATGTCTATGAGAATAACACCCGTTGGTTTGGTGATGAGTCGGCCAACCTGTCGCGCCAGTACTACGACAAGGCACTGGCCCATCCCGACTTGCTGGCCAAGACCAAGGCACAGGTATTCGAACCCGTCATCGTCATGGGTGATGACAGCCGTATCTACGATGGCGACCTGTTGAGCGTCATTGCCTACGAAGCAAGTCGCTACGATATTTTGCGCGACTATTACCTGCAGAAAGGCAATAATCGTCAGGCCATGCTGATGAGTAGTCTGGAGGCTCTCCGCCATCAGCGTCCGCAAGAGGTAGAACTATATAACAATTCCCCATACCTGCAGCGTCTCGACTCGCTGATTGCTCAGTATGCCGACTTGAAAGAGGTGGGCGAGGTGGTCATTGAACGCTATAATTTCATGGCTTCGAAGACCAATGCTACTGTAGTGCAGAAATGGGAATATCTGGGGAAGGCCATAGAGCAGTATGGCTCATGGCCACGTATCAGTCAGTTGCGCAACAACCGTAACTCCTTGGCAGAGAAACACCTGGAGACATCGCTCAAGGAGTGTGTGACCATACCTGGAAAATCTCAGCAGGTGACGCTGGGGATGAGAGGTATCAATCGTGTGACGATGCATGTCTATCGCATCAAGGCTACGGCAGAGGATCTGGAGTCGCTGTCGCCCACCTATGAGAAAGACTACAAGAAGATACAGAAACTGATGACCGAACTGCCCGAACTGTCACAGACACGTGCCTATGAGGGCAAGCAGCCGTGGGAGACCTACGAGGACTCGTTGACCTTGAGCGGTCTGCCCGTGGGCATCTATTTGTTGACCTTCGACACCAATATCGGTACGCAGGTGTCCAACACGTTCTATCATGTCAGCGACCTGCGTCTGCTGTCTCAGAAGTTGCCCGAAAACCAGATGCGCTATGTGGTGGTCAATGCCACCAGCGGTCAGCCCGTGAAGGGTGCCCATCTGAAACTGTCGCTCTACAAGAGTAAGGGTGGCGAGAAGACGGTGACGCTGACCACGGATAATAAAGGTGAGTGTTTCTTCGACGTGAAGGAGAACAGCATCGCCGGGGCCTGGCTGACAACAGCCGATGACAAAGCCTGTCCGTCGCTGTCGGCCTATGGCTATTTCTCGATGTACAACAACGACCGTGAGGTGAAGCGTGTGGAGATCTATACTGACCGTTCCATCTACCGCCCTGGACAGCCCGTCCATGCTGCCGCTATCATCTATACTACCAGAAACGGCTATCTGCATCAGGCTACCGAGGGTAAGAGTGTGACGATGCGCTTGCGCGATGCCAACCGTGAGGTGGTGAGCGAGCAGCAGGTCGTCACCGATGAGTATGGTACTTGTGCTGCCGACTTCATCCTGCCTCGTCAGGGGCTGACGGGCAGTTTCAGCATCGACGTCAATGGCCAGAGGGAATACTTCCGCGTGGAGGAATACAAGCGGCCGACATTCGAGGTCGAGATACCCGCTGTGAAGGAGAACTATGCCGATGGCGACACCTTGCAGGTGAAAGGTACGGCCCGTTCCTATGCCGGCGTTCCCGTGCAGGGTGCCCAAGTGAAATATAAGGTAGAGCGTCGCAGGGCCTTCTGGTGGATGTCCTATTCGCGCTACTGGAATCAGGGGTATATCATCGAAGCCAGTGACGACGAACTGTTGGCGAGCGGCGAGACGGTGACTGATGCCGACGGCACTTTCACGGTGCCAATGCCTCTGACGATGCCTAAGACAAACTATCCGATGTTCTATAACTTCGTTGTCTCGGCTGACGTTACAGACCAGGCCGGAGAGACCCATCAGGCCGAACTGGCCGTACCACTGGGTAACCGCAAGACGGCCTTCTCCATCGACCTGCCCAGCAAGGTGTTGGCTGAGAAAGGTGCCAATGTCACCTTCCATCTGCGCAATGCCGCAGGCAACGACATAGATGCCTCTGTGCGCTACCGTATAGACAGCGGCAAGTGGCAGGAGACGAAGACCAACGTCCCCATACTCAAATCGCAACTCTCGAATCTCAAGAGCGGCAGCCATACTGTGGAGGCCATCTGCGAGGGCGACACCGTGAAGCAGTCGTTCATCGTGTTCTCGTTGGATGACCAGCGGCCCGCCATTGAGACCGACGACTGGTTCTATGTCTCTGACAGCCAGTTCCCCAACGACGGCAAGCCCGTCACCGTACAGGTGGGCTCGTCGGCCAATGATGTGCATATCGTCTATACCCTCATCGCAGGCCGTACGCTGATAGAGAGCGGCTCCGTTGATAAGTCCAACGCACTCGTCAACCGCAAGTTCACCTATAAGGAGGACTATGGTGACGGCATCCTGCTCACCTTCGCGTGGGTGAAGGAGGGCAAGACCTATACCCATCAAACCACCATCCGCCGTCCGTTGCCCGATAAGAAACTGAAGTTGCAGTGGCAGACTTTCCGCAACCGTCTGACCCCTGGTCAGCAGGAGGAGTGGACGATGACCATCCTTGATCCTGACGGCAAGCCGGCGAAGGCCCAACTGATGGCTACGCTCTACGATAAGAGTCTCGACCAACTGTGCGCCCACAACTGGTCGCTGGTACCCTATCAGTCGCTGTCGCTGCCCAATGCCTCCTGGCGTTTCACCTCGTGGGGCAGTCTGCATAGCAGCCGCTCTTGGCGTGAAACCCTGCTGCGGGTGCCCTCGTTGGAGTTCAGTTATTTCGATCATGACATCTATCCTGAGGCCTACGAAATCGTTGCCTATGGTCGTGCTCCGCTGATGATGGCAAGAATGAAGGCAGCGGCTCCGATGGAAGAGGAGGCGGAGATGATGATGGATGCAGCAGATGATAGTATGCAGGAGGTGGTAGTCAACCAATCAGTAGAAGAAGAGAATGATCTTGTCGAGGAACAGCAGTCGGAGGCCGGTCAGGTGCAGATGCGTGAGAACCTGCAGGAGACGGCATTCTTCTATCCCCGACTCACTACCGACAGCGAGGGTAGGGTAGCCCTGAAGTTTACGTTGCCCGAGAGCCTCACCACCTGGCGTTTCATGGGTATCGCCCATACCACCGACCTGATGTACGGCTCGCTGACCGATGAGGCTGTGGCCAAGAAGGATGTGATGATCCAGCCCAATGTGCCCCGCTTCATCCGTATGGGTGACCGTGCCACCATCTCTGCCCGCATCTTCAATACAGGCGAGAAGGCCGTCACTGGTAAGGCCCGCATCGAACTCATCGACCCAGAGACCGAGAAAGTGGTTTTCGCCGACGAACAGCCTGTTGAACTGGCTGCGGGCTCTACGTTTGTCCAGTCCTTCAACTTTGTTTGCACGGAGCAGACTCCCAGTTTGCTGATAGCAAAGATGATGGTCAGCGGCGAGGGTTTCAGCGATGGCGAGCAGCACTATCTGCCCGTCCTGCCTAACCGCGAGCGTGTCACGGTGACCGTTCCCTTCACGCAGAACGAGCCAGGCACAAAGACCATCGACCTGCAGGCATTGCTCCCCAAAGCAGAGAAAGGAAAGGCGGAAGCAAATTCTTCACTTTTCACTATTCACTCTTCCCTTACCATCGAGTACACCAACAATCCTGCCTGGCTGATGATTCAGGCTCTGCCCAGTGTGGGTCACCCCTACGACAATTGTGCCCTCTGTCAGTCATCGTCCTATTATGCCAATGCCATCGGCCGCTACATCATCCAACAGAATCCCAATGTCAAGGGTGTGTTTGAGGTCTGGAGCCGTGAAGATGCCCAGTCTTCCACCCTCCAATCTCAACTCTCTAAGAATGAGGAACTCAAGGATCTGGTTCTCTCTGAGACACCTTGGGTGATGGATGCCAACCGTGAGCAGGAGCAGAAGGATCGTCTGGCCGACTTCTTCGATACGAACCTGATGGATCAGCGTCTGTCGTCAGCCATCGATCGGATGAAGGCTCTCCAGGGCAGCGACGGCTCGTGGAGTTGGTGGCCAGGCATGAGTGGCTCTATGTATATGACCGTTGAGATCAGCGAGATGTTGGTACGACTCAACCAGATGATAGAAGTACAGGAGTCTCAGGCTCCCGTCCACAAGAAGATGCTCGATAAGGCCTTCGGTTTCATGGGCAACGAGATTGTTGATATGGTCAACGAGATGAAGAAGCAGGAGAAGAAGGGAGTGAAAGTCACATTCCCCAGCCACATGGCCCTCCAGTGGCTCTACATCTGTACGCTTGATGGCCGTCAGTTGCCGTCCAAGGTGCAGGCAGCCAACGACTACCTCATCAAACTGCTGAAGAAAGAGACACGCAACCAGAGCATCTTCGACAAGGCAATGTCGGCCATCGTGCTCAACAACAAGACCTACGTGAAGAGCCTGAAGGAGTATACCGTATATAAAGAGGAGATGGGTCGTTACTATGACACGCCGCGTGCCCTCTATTCTTGGCGCGACTACCGCATCCCCACCCAGGTGGCTGCCATCGAGGCCATCCAGCGTCTGACGCCAGATGACACTCAGACCATCAGCGAGATGCAGCGCTGGCTGTTGCAGGAGAAGCGCACTCAAGCCTGGGATACGCCTATCAACAGCGTCGATGCCGTCTATGCCTTCTTAAGTGAAAAGGGCCAACTGAACAGCGAGAAACTGACTGCCGCCACACCTACAGTCCTGAAGGTTGACGGCAAGGAGATCGAGACCTCAAAGGCTACTGCCGGTTTGGGCTATGTGAAGGCTGTGGTTCCCTCCTTCGAAGGGACTGAGGGAGGTTCCGTCTTTACAGCCGAGAAGACCTCTGACGGCACATCATGGGGTGCTGTCTATATGCAGTTCATGCAGCCCACCTCCGACATCAAGGATCAGAGCAGCGGTATCAGCGTGAAGCGCGAGATTATCATTGACAATTCAATGCAAACAGCCAATGTTCAATGTAAAGTCGGCGACAGAATAAAAGTACGCCTGACCATCGAGGCCGACCGCGACTACGACTTCGTACAGGTTGTCGACAAACGTGCTGCCTGCATGGAGCCTGTCAACCAGTTGAGCGGCTACCACTGGGGTTACTACTGCGCACCAAAGGACTGCTCGACCAACTACTACTTCGACCTGCTGTCGAAGGGTCGTCACGTCATCGAGACCGAGTACTACATCGACCGTGCCGGCACCTACGAGACAGGCACGTGTACTGCTGGTTGCGCCTATAGCCCAGAATTCCGCGGCACGACTCATTCGATGACGATAGAGGTGAAAGAAAGATAAACAAAGGAAGAATGATTCATATATTATATAATAAGGTGTTTAGGTCGGTATGGGGCGTCTTGCCTTTCTGCCTTTTTACCTTCTCGCCTGTCAACGCTCAGAAACTCATAGCCGACGAGCCAGTTGTCAATGTGGGGAAGACGGGCTATCAGGTGCCTGTCACCGCCGTCTTTGAACTGAAGAACAAGGGCTCGCGCCATCTGGTCATAGAGAGCGTGAAGCCCGACTGCGGCTGCACCTCGGTCGACTACCCCCGTAGGTCGGTCAATGCTGGCGAGAAGTTCACTATCACCATGACCTACGATGCCCAGATGCTGGGACATTTCTGCAAGCAGGCCGCTGTCTATAGCAACGGTTCCAAGGAGCCTTTCTACCTGACGATGGAGGGTGTGGTGCTGGCTGAACTGAAGGACTACTCGAATACTTATCCATACGCCTTTGGCGACCTGTTGGCCGATATGGATAATGTGGAGTTCGACGATGTGAACAAGGGTGAACGCCCAGAGGTGGTCATCAACATCGTGAACAATGGCGAGAAGGTGATGACCCCTAACGTGCTCCACCTGCCCTCCTATCTCACGGCTGTCGCAGAGCCGGAGACGCTGGCTCCAGGACGTGGGGGCAAGATTACGCTGACGCTTAATTCACAAAACATCCATGACTTCGGGCTGACGCAGACAACGGTCTATCTGGCTTCACAGTTGGGCGAGAACGTCAGCGGCGACATTGAACTGCCAGTCAGTGCCGTTCTTCTTCCTAATACCGTCGGCTATGGAGACAACTACAAGCAGTTTGCCCCTCGTCTGCAACTCTCTACCGACTCCATCGTACTGGGGAAAATCGGTGGTAAGACGAAGAAGCAGGAGGTCATCACGATGACCAACGTGGGACGCCTGCCCCTGAAGATCTCCTCGCTGCAGATGTTCACCCCTGGCCTGAAGGTGACCCTCGACAGTCGTGAACTGCAACCCCAGCAGTCGGTCAGGCTCAAGGTGGCCATTGCCGACAGGAATGCGTTGCTCAAGGCTCGTCAGCGTCCGCGTGTGCTCATGATTACCAACGACCCAGAGCACGCTAAGGTCGTCCTCCGAGTCAACGTGAAATAGTTACAAGGACGCGTAATAGGTGTCGAGCAAGTCCTGTGCAGCCACGAAGGAGGTCTTCTGGCCGTTGAGGACGGTCTGTTCGGCCTGTTGCAGGCGGGCCTGAATGAGCGGGTTGTTGTAGAAGCGGAGGCGCAGTTGCTCGTTGATGGTCTCATACATCCAGTATTTCGACTGCTCGTTGCGACGGTAGTCGAAGTAGCCATTATGCTTCACGAAGTCGAAATACTCGTAAATCATATCCCATATCTCCTTCACTCCTGTACCGTAGAAGCCGCTGTAGCAGAGCACCTTGGGTGTCCAGCCGCTCTCGGGCATGGGGAAGAAGTGGAGGGCATTGCGGAAATTGGTGGCCGCCATCTGGCAGCGGTCCACGTTGTCGCCGTCGCACTTGTTGATGACGATGGCGTCGCTGATTTCCATGATGCCTCGCTTGATGCCCTGCAGTTCGTCGCCTGTGCCAGCCACCTGGATGAGCAGGAAGAAATCGACCATCGAGTGACAGGCCGTCTCGCTCTGTCCAACGCCGACGGTCTCTACGAATATCTTGTCGAAACCAGCCGCCTCGCAGAGGATGATGGTCTCGCGCGTCTTACGGGCCACGCCACCCAGCGATCCTGCCGATGGGCTGGGACGGATGAACGAGTCGGGATGCACGGCGAGTTTCTCCATGCGAGTCTTGTCGCCAAGGATGCTGCCCTTGCTTCGCTCGCTGCTGGGGTCGATGGCCAGTACGGCCAGACGTCCGCCCTTCTCACGGAGCAGGTGGATGCCGAACTCGTCGATGCTGGTCGACTTGCCCGCTCCTGGCACACCGCTGATGCCGATGCGCACGCTGCGGCCACTATAGGGCAGGCACTTGTCGATGACCTCTTGGGCGCGAGCCTGATGGTCGGGGTTGACGCTCTCCACCAGTGTGACGGCCTGTGAGAGGACGGTGACATCGCCCTTGACGATGCCCTCGACCATCTCAGCGACGGTCATCTCACGACGGCGGAAGCGGTTACGTTTCAGGTAGGGGTTGATGATAGAGGGCTGTTCCACTCCGCTATTCACTTGCAGCCCTGCATATTCTGAACTGTTCTCTGGATGTTCCATATCTCGCAATAACTTCTGGTTCTATTTCTTTTTCTCTTTCTCTTTCTCTTCCTCTTTCCATTGTTGGTAGATCTCCATGATACGCTGCTTCTCCTCCTTGCCTATATGCTTGGGAGAGCAATTAATGCCGATTAGGTTCTCGAAATGATGGCTGGTCACCTCGCCGTCCTTTAGTACTACCAGCGTCTTGGGCTTGTCTCTTAGCGAATCCAGAGTAGTCATGAAGTGCATTTCGTCACCTGCCGTCCATGGGCCGTACTCCAGTATGATATATACACCGTCCATGCCTTGTTGACGTGCAGCGCAGTCGCCATCAATGACGGTGCCCTGTATAGCATATTCGTCGCGCGCCAGCGCATCCTGTAGTTTGATATTCTTCTCTACCTCGGCAATGTTCTCTCTTGTGTTTTGGGTGTTTTCATGGTCTTCTCCAAGCACTTTTTCCTCAATGCGCAGTTCACGCTTCAGGTAATCTAGTGCCATAGGGTACTCTTTCAGATAGAAACAGGCTGCAGCAATGTTCTGGTATATAGTAGCGAGGTCATAAAAGTCGGGCCCCCATATCTTTTCCTTGATATCAGCAACTTTCCTGAAAGCATGAAATAGGTTCTTCCAGTCCTGTTGAATCCTGAAAATTAATCCCAGCGTAATATAGATGGAACCTACACTTGAATGGTCAGGTCCCAGTAGGTAGGTCCTAATGTCCAATGCCTGTTGAGCCATAGCCAGTGCCTTGTCCATGTCGCCCATTCCTATATATGTGTAGGCGAGGTTCTGGTAGGAGTCTGACACCTCCAGACTGTGTTCTCCCTTTTGCTGTTTTCGGATTTCGAGCGCGCGTGTATTATATGCCAACGACTGTTCGTGATCGGTCAGCGTTGTGTAGTTGGTGCCAATCTCCTCGCAGACATCGGCCACATCCAGTGGGTCATGGCCTTCAGTGCCTTCCAGTAATGCCAGCAGTTTCAAGCGGTTCTCCAGTTCTTTTGCAGCCCCGTTGCGTGATTCGTCATTATTGGTCTGATCCATACCCATCATCTGGCCCGTGCCCACATAGCGCTGGCGTATGTCTGCTGCTCTTTGGAGGTGTTCTGCGGCCTTGGTGGTGTCGCCCATCGCCATGTATGAATCTCCGATTGCTTGATAGGCATCCAACAAATCAACAGATTCTTTGCCCTTTTTCTTCTCCATCTCGCTGAGAGCCTTGAAACTGTATTCCAGAGCCTGCTCGTTGTTGCCGGCTTTGATGTATGTGTATGCCATTTCCAGATAGAGGTTCTCCAGCATCACGTCCTCGCCATGCAGTTGCTCCCCTACGGTATGTGCTTCCTGGAAGTATTCCAGAGCCTTGGCATAATCTCGTCGCATTCTGAAGAAGTTGGCCATTTTCTTCAGTGATCCATACACATCGGTGTGAGATTCTCCCAATACTTCCTTCCGCATAGCGAGTGCCTGTGTATAGTATTCCAGTGCCTTGGGATAGTCTGTCTGTTTGAAATAGATTTCGCCAAATTGGTTCAGGCAGTTGGCCATGTCGATGCTCTGTTTGTCTCCTGATTTCTCCATCAATTCCTGTGCTTTCCGCAGGGCTTCCAGGGCCTTGGGGTAATCGCTCGTTTCAGTATAGGTGTAACCTAGGGTCAGGTAACTGGTCGCCAGTTCGTCTGTTCCCGACTTTTCGCGGATACTGAGTGCCTCCAGTTGATGGCGCAGGGCAGCATTTTCTATCCCCATGTCGCCAAAGATCATCCCGATGTTTGCAATGCAGGTGGCATATTCGATACTCTCCTTGCCTTTTAGTTGTTCTGCCAGTCGGGCTGCTTTCATGAAATACTCCAGTGCCTGCCATTCGCTTTCTCCTGATTTATATGCCACCAGGGCCAGGTTGTTGTAGGCTCCAGCCACGTCGATGTTTATGCCGTCATCCACACTTTGTGCATGGCGCAGCATACGATGAAAGAGTTCATTGGCCCGTGTGTAGTCACTCACATAGTTTGTGAGGAAGAGGCCGGCATCGGTCAGCCAGTCCATTCTGGTGGTGTCCAGTTGTGCCCTGAGAGTGATGTAGTGGGCGGCAGAGTCGTTCTTGTGCTGGGCCAAAAAGGTCTCATAGTATTTCAGGCAGCGCTGGGCCGCCTCTTCTATGTCGGCTTTTTGCACGGCTTCCGCCTGTTCTATCTTTTCCTTCTCTTTTTGAATGGTCTGTCCGTTCTTGATGATGGTCTCTACCTGCTGGTTCAGGTCGCCTCGGCTTCTGAGTAGCGAGTCGGCACGGGTCAGCAGCCCCTGCTCAATGGCGTAACTCACCTGCTGGTAAAACTCGTCCATCTGGTCGTAGTCCAGTTCGCTGTACCGCTTGGCCATATCGGTGATCAACTTCTCGTTGTCGCCTTGCTGTTCGTAGAGCAGGTCTATCAGACTGTCCTTCTTGGCAGCATCCACCTGCATCTGCATGATCTCAGCCTCACATTTCTGCAACTGCTGTTGCAGGTTCTGCCTGATCTTGCTCTGGGCTTCACGCAGGTCGCGCCGCTGTTGCTCAGGTGTCTCCATCACGATGTAGAGAGTGTTGTTGGAGGGCTTGTAGGCGCGGCAGGCCTCCTGGTCCACCATCTGGTAGCCCTGCTTCATGACACTCAGCAGTTGGTACTGTCCGTTACTGCCGATTTTGAAGGAGAAGTTACCGCCATCACGGCTCACGATGTTGTTCATGCCTTTGATCTGTATCGTGGCATCAGGGAGACCCTTTCCTGGCACCAACTGCCCGTTGACCATGCGGCCACGGGTCTTCACCATGCCTTTCTGTGTAGTCTGTCCGTAAAGAGTCAGGGGTATCAGCATGAGCCCCATAAACAGCCATTTCATATAGTTTGCATGCTTGTTTTTAGTCATAGTGGTAAGCATTTATGTCAATTCAACGTCGCAAAGATACGAATAATTGGTAACATGGCAAAATTTTTCTAACACAATATTTTCCTATAGTGCTAACAAAGACATGCTGCAGTTTTTAAGGAACATAAATCTACGTAAATGGTACATAAATAATATAATGTTCTTCACAGCGAAAGATTTATGATAGATTTGTGGAGATTTATGTCCTTTGCAACAAAATCAATGAAAGTGTATTGATGTTTTTTTGTCTTTCAACGAAATTGAAGAAGAACTTTTTTTTGTATGTCAGGAGTAAAATATTTCCCGAATCTTTTGCCGGTTCGGGATTTGGGTGGTAATTCCAGTCCCATTTCATCCCCCTGATGTCCCAAGATGAGGTCCTTGCTGTCCTCGATTTCTGAGAAATTTTGCACGCGAAATTTTTTTTCGAAAAAAAATGATAAAAATTCCCTAAGGTGTCATACTTATACTTAATCAACTGGTTTATAGTACGTTAAGGCATGACACTTTAGTACTTGAAGTGTCATGCAAGTGTCATATTGCCGTCATTATCAGCGAAAATACTGTTATTCTGATCGTGTTCTATCCTCATAGAAATGCTAGTTTGCATTTGTATCAATGCTCCAAACTAACAGTTTTCCCCGTTAAAACTGTCAGTACTAAATGTAAAAACTACTAGTTTGGACGTTTGATACATGAGCAAACTATGCTGTTATTCAATCATTTACGCTATTTATAGCCTCATTTTACAGCATGATTATAACATAATATGACACTAGCATGACACTTTAAGCACCAAGGTGTCATAGGATAATCATCAGTAAACCAG